>Ga0307515_10005110_pt1 | contig 26666 bp, 16 predicted proteins | sample 17_EM_MG_FD_194513 | JGI IMG/M metagenome (GOLD analysis project Ga0307515, IMG submission 194513) | Populus trichocarpa ectomycorrhiza microbial communities from riparian zone in the Pacific Northwest, United States - 17_EM | ecosystem: Host-associated > Plants > Roots > Unclassified | place... | reverse complement strand
ATTATAAGGCTGCCTATAAGGCACAAAAAGTATAGTCCAAGGAAATTTCATTGATCATTAATTACGAGAGTCTAAGTTTCATGAGTTCATATCCAATGCAAAAAGATAATAAAGGCCATACATAAAATGCAAGCACACAAAAATAATCATGCAAAAACTGTAAAAGTAAAACAAAAACGCACATTAATTAATTTAGATAAACAAGCATGCCTGTAAATATGGTTGCGGTTATTTTTTAAAGTGCTTTTCATTTGGAAATATATTAAAATAATATTTTTATTATTATTTTTTAAAAATCATTTTTGATATCAGCGCATCAAAATAATATAAAAAAACTAAAAAAAAAATATTAATTTAAAGCAAAGAAAAAAATTAAATTTTTTTTAATTTTTTTAAAAACGCTTTTAAAACGCAAAAATAAATAAAATTTACAACACAAAAATACATATTATCAAAAAATCAATCAAATAAAATTTAACCCTAAACAATGGTCCTAATGGAGTTGGACATTATATCATGCAGATATTATGGCGAATTGAATCAGGTTTAGGAAGATAAATTTTTTTAAAAAAATTATCATTTAATTTTATAGTAATTAAAAACCTTAATTATTTTTTCAGAGGTTATAAATAAAAAAATGGTATAACAATCATCACTCTAGAACATCATATCTAAAATAAATTATTCTTATTTGTTTTTAATGACAAAAATGCATATCATACATGTTATTTTTAATGATAAAAGTACATAAACTAGTTTATATGTATTTATTATTAAAGATAAATTACTACTCATATCTAAGATAATTATTTATGATTTGTGCTGGTTTAATTTTTACTTTTAAAATATAAAAGATAAACCCAAAAATAAATATAATGGATGATAAATTAGACTTTAATCCATCTAATATGGTTACACCTAAAATAAGCTCAAAATCCATTGTTTATATTCAATGGGTTTTTATCGGTCAAATTAACCCAACCCAAGTTATTTATAATGATACAAAAAAATATATAAAAAAACATATAAAAAACCAAATTGTAAATATTTCACACGTGTAATGTTAAAAGTTGTTTTTTAACTATCTAGTAGGTGATCTAGTGGTAAAAATTTAGGACTAAGAGGTTTACTCCCTCTGTAATCTCAGATTCGAGCCCTGTGGTTGTTAATATGATGGTCACTGGAGGCTTACATGATCGTGAACTTCAAGATCTGTGAAATTAGTCGAGGTATACATAAACTGGTCAAGACACCCACGTTAATAATAATAATAATAATAATAATAATAAAAAGTTGTTTTCTTGTTAACTTTATTAATAATATTTACCTTTTTTATTTTTCAAAAAAACAACAAAAGAGAGCAGTACAAGGGAGAACAACTCCGTATTGAACAAAGCTTTGTGGATGTCTGCTTTGTTATTTTGATGCATCAAACCAGATATAACAGAAAAACCTAACAAGTCTTGATTAAATAATAAAAATAAAATCCTAATTAAACTATTAAATAATAGAATTTAGAATAATCGTATAATACTGAAATTCCTAAATAAATAAATACTAATTCCCATTGAGGCCTTTCATTCTCTTCAATAATATTTATATAAAAATTCGATAGTATTTAAGAATTTAAATTCAGTATACATTAAGGATATAAATTATATTATATATTTTTAAATTTCATTATATTTTGAAACGTGATTATAATAAAATTATTAAATCACTGAGCACCTTATTTGGCATTAGATTTTAACTTCTAAATAGGGGTTGAATAAATTTTAAAATTATTTTTATTTAAAATTAATTTTTTAAATATTTTTAAACCGTTTTGATGTGTTGATATAAAAAATATATTTTTTTAAAATAAAATAATATTATTTTAATATATTTTTAAACAAAAAATATATATTTTAAAACATAATTATTAGCATACTTTTAAATGACTTCGTGTAAACTTGTCACGGGGCTTTCACTTCTTTGCTTTAAAGAAAAACAACTGAAAGTTTAAAATAAATGATTGGTAAAATAACTTAAAGCTCCATTGCTTAACTTTAGAAAATGGGAAGTTATTTATTTATATATTTTGAAAGAAAAAAAGACATCGATGTCGATAACTGGTTATTCTTTTTTAAATAATATTGCAAGTACAAAAGCTGTGGTCCTTCCCGCTTCTCTCCAATCCCACACAATTCTCTCACTCTCGAGCGCGCGAGGGTTTGAAAATGTCGAATTTGAATTCCAGTTACAGATATCCAACTCCTCAAATCCCATCAAACTCAGGTTTCCTTTTTCGATTCCCTGCTTACTCATCCTTCGATTTTCTGTTTAATGGCTCCCTCAAATCTTTGATCTTTTCATGTTATATTGCTCTTTCTCCGTTGTTTGATTTTTATTTTACATTTCTTAACATCTAATTTCTGTAAATAAATCAAAGTGTTCACCCTTAATTTGTTTGGTTGCTGAGAAAGTGGAGGAAACTGAATGTTTTGAATCTTCTCATTTTTCTTCTTAACTTTTTTGTTTAGGTTTCTTGAGATCAAGTTTCATAAATCCTGGTACCTTTCATAGACTTTCTCTGGCAAGTAATGAGAGCCATACCTCTTGCTTGGTTGCTGAGAAAACATTAGAAAAACTCAACACCGATCACTTTTGATTGCTTGAGTCATATTATTATTGTTGAGTTATTCACGTATTGAACTGTTCATTAATTTCATAAATCTTTCTGAATTACTTCCACACACTTGATTTTCATGGATATATTAGCTCTTAATTTGCACACGTTCATTCAATTATAGAGTAGCATTACCATTTTCTTAAGGTATATCTTAATGAGTTTTGAAATGGTATTGTTGTATCGTTTTTTTTTTATTGAAGTAAATGCAGGTAGTAGTGCTGGAGTTTGTATGATGAACACCAAATGGAGAGATGAACAACACCCGTCTTTCATCAACTTCATCGCATCCTTCCTAAGTGCAAATTCTTTCCGCCTTAACTTTGTTCCAATTGCGCCAGTAATACTTGCCTTTCTTAACCTTTTTTCTAGATTTACATGCACCGGCACACATAATAAATATGTAAACTCATCGCTTTATTCATCATATGTAGGACTGCATTTTTAACTGTGGGGGTTTGTCTGTAGCTTTTATCTTTGTGACCAACTGGGATTGTCAAAACTGTGAGCCAATCTTCAGCAGGTATGCTAGAAACTTGTTTCTTATAGCTTCTTGCAATGTTTTAACATTATCATGATCTGTTGTCTGAATGCAGAGTTAAGAAGCTGAAGGGGCAGTTTGCAAATCTTTATGTTGTTGTCTCCCTCCCTATCAAGGAGCAAAATGACTCCTTTGTTCACTCTTACTTCAAGTGAGTGTGAAGCTAATATTTATGTTGATGCCATTGAATTCTGATTTTGATTATAAAGAACTTTATACTTGCTTGGATATTGTTAAGATATGGAATGGAGCTTGGCAAGCCAACATTTGTGCCAGTTCAAGACTTGGAGATGGGATTTGAAAAGATTGTTAAGATAGCTCATTCTCGTGGGAGTAAGTTCTCATTTTGCTAAAGATGAATTTCAAGCTTACTTGCAAGTACTGTTTCATTAAATTTTAATTTATAAGCTGCAGCATGCAAACGGCAGGATGCCCTGTCAAAATTGAAAGCTGAGGTTAGTTTGTGTAAGTTATTTTCTTGATTGCAAGTACTAGCTAAAGATCCTACTGTTCAAGACGATTTGCTCACTTTATTTGGTGCTGCAACATTTTTTTACTTGCATCTGAAGAGGAAGCAATCGGTGCAAGGGATGGGCAATTTTCTTAGAGTGGTGACATCCATACCGGGCATTGATAACCATGACGCAAATGCTGTAAATTCATACTTTCCAGCCAATTACTTTAAGATTCCTTATAATTCTTTTTAATAGTATTACTGCATCTGTGTTTTCTTCCTTATCAGGTCCTCACAGTTTCTGCCAGGCATAAGTTTAGTTCTAGCCTGCTCCTCATAGTATTTTGTTATTTGAAGTGTTCCCAAGTACATTGTTTACAAAATTCTCATTTACATGAGAGTATTAATGTTGCTTCGAACAACAAATTATTGTAGCATGGAAGAAATCAGAAGCCCATCTACGTGTCTTTAGGCAGTACCATTTCATATTTGTGTTTTTGATCTGTGAATTATCAATATGCCATTCCCTTGGAATGATCATTAACAAAATCAAAGATCCAGAAAAGTCTAATGTACTTCACATTTAAAATCTCCCTGGTATATATTTAATGTCTTTTCCTCTTTGCTGTTCTTAGACTTTCCTGGTGCTCATATATCTATTATATTTGGAAGGAACAAATAGGAGAAACCATGATGATAAGGACCAGTCTGCTGAAGTTCTTAAGGATATGATTGTTTCTTGTCAATCTTAGATAGCATAAAACTAAAATCCTAGACAGTGCTTTAGCTAAATCCCAGGTATACTGCACCGTGTGGTGTAGTCGGGGACTGCAGTGAAGTAATTTAGTGTTGTGGTCGAAGTTTGTATAGCCTTTTCTTTTCTTCTTCGATGTGACAAGTCTCTAAGCAATCCTTTGAGCTGCTTTACAGTTTTGTAGGATTAAACTTGCTCCCATCTTAGTTGGTTTTCCGGTTAATGGCATTTTCATTCATAAAAGCTCCCTGATAAGGTTATTTTTTTCCTTGCAAATTGTCCTTGTAAAAGATACACATTGAGAAACTGCTGACTGTTAAGTTGAGTTTTGTTGTCATGGTTGAAGTTCTGGGAGGCAAACCCTTTTCAGTTAACACCTCTTTCTTCTATTTTCAGCTCAATCAGGCTATTGGTTCGATTGAAGCGATTGCCAAGGCATCCAAGGGATATATTCTAGAGAACACAGATCTTTCAGCTGACAACGCCGAGACGGTCACTAAGTTCTTCAGAGATCCAAAATTTTACCTAGGTCCAAAAATCAATTGATAGAAGAATCAGTTTTTAACTCGAACAAACTCTAGAGTCAGTAATTTTCACCTTTAGCATCCGATTTCCTTGGATCAGTAAACTTTGACTAAAAATATAAAATACTATTGCATATACGATAAAGCTATAAAAATCAAGTAGTTCAATTGAGATCATTGATTGATAGAAAAGTGAAAGCTTTCTGATGTTCGACCATGGTTTATCAAGAGTCTGCAGCATTTTATTGCTTTGAGAGAATATGAATGATCTTGCTGTTGCTGAATGAATCAATGCATGGAGCTTCCTCTACTGCTAGTTTGCTACCGTGGTTTCTTTTACTGTTCTTTCTCATGCTCTTATAATTCCCACCTGGGTATAGCTTTTCAAATTGTGGAAGTTTTTGGAGGCACACCATCAATTGCACTGAAAGTAAAGGAAAGAGAAGACATTCAGCATTAAAATTTCAGTAGGAGATTCTCTTATGCTAGCTGTTTATTTATTTTTGTGTTTTAAAAATAATTTTGAAAAAATTAAATTTTTTTTTTTATATTTTTTAAATTAATATTTTTTAGTGTTTTTAGATTATTTTAATGCGTTGATGTTAAAGATGATTTTTAAAAAATAAAAAAAATATTATTTTAATATATTTTTAAATGAAAAACACTTTGAAAAATAACCGCAATTACATTCTCAAACACGCTTTTGAAGGCATATCAAAATAGTCCCCCCAGAAAATAAATAAATAAATAAATAATTAGATATTTTAACTATTTGAACTTGTATAGTAATTTATAGTTTTTTAGCTATTTGTTTAATAAAATATTTTCTTAATTATATGCATTATACTTTAGAATAAAAACTAATTATATATATTTTTTCTATTATTAAAGTAAAAAATTTATATTTTATTACGATATTTCAATCATTTTTGGAATTTATTTAAAAAAGGTTACAAAAAATAATACCGTAAAATTAGTTTAATTTATACACTTGATTTGATTTTAGTCTGTTAACATCTAATATAACATTTAATTTTTTTAAATTAATATGTATATCATGAATAATTTTCATAATATTATTTAATGAAAGGTAAATAATTTGTTTAAGGAAATAAAGAGAGAATATTTGTTTTTTTAAAAAAAAGTGGCGCCAGGCCCGCGTGTGACTGGGCCGAGCGCTGCAGGCCCTCATAAGTTAAAACAGAAGAGAGAACTTGCAAACGACGCCGCCGGTGGAGGCACCTTCTCTCGTGTTTATAAATCTCTCTTCTCTCTGTCGACGCTCCTACTCTGAGAAGGACCAGTCTTTGTCTTCTCCAGCTTTCCTCCGGTCAGCTCAGCTCAGCTCCAGTGATAAAAGCAGAAGTAAAAAGTAGTAAAGAAGAGAAGAGAAGGATGTTTTTCCACATAGTGTTGGAGAGGAACATGCAATTGCACCCTCGCTTCTTTGGGCGCAACCTCCGCGAGAATATTGTCTCCAAGCTCATGAAAGATGTCGAGGGCACTTGCAGGCATGTTTCTTTTCAACATTATGCTTTCTTTTCTTGATTTTCTTTCAATTTATCCACTGCAATTGGAGTTGAACCAAAGTTAGGGTTTTTTCTTTATTATTATTAGGATCGTTTTGATGATAAAAACTTCGTAAGACTTGATACTGAGAGTGGGTTTTTGAAAAGACAAAAAAAAGAAGGGAATTTAAGTTCATGATGAATTTAATTGCCTGTATATTTGGTGACCCATGAAACAAAGAGCACCCAAAAAAAAAAGGTCAGTGAAAAAAAATTGAATCTTTAATACCATTATAAAAAAAATTCTCTGCACTCTTGCAGTGGTCGACATGGATTTGTGGTGGCAATAACAGGCATTGAAAACATCGGGAAAGGATTGATCCGAGATGGGACTGGATTCGTGACGTTTCCAGTCAAGTACCAATGTGTCGTGTTCAGGCCATTTAAGGGAGAAATTCTAGAAGCTGTTGTTACCATGGTAAATAAGGTATATGTTTCTCTCTTACCAGCAAGTTTTTCGGGGATCATATTTTCAACCTCTTGTGGATTACTGTGCTGTAGAAAATATCTAAATATACTCCGATTTTTACAGATGGGATTTTTTGCTGAAGCGGGGCCAGTTCAAATCTTTGTTTCAAACCATGTAAGTTTTACATTTTTATTAGATTTTGATACCTCTTTAAAGTTTGCAAGGGTTTTAACCATTGCTTTCTGTTATTGCTTTGTTTGCTTAATATATTCTATATGTTCCCCATCTGTTATTTTCACTGTACCAATTGTATATCCACATCAATAATTGGATGTAGAATGCATGCGCTTTTGTTCTTTGGACGGAAGAAAATTGAAACTACCATCTTGTTATCCATGGTCACTGTCTGGCCCAGTTGACTATAGCTCATTGTTCTTTTGGAAGCCAAAATGAGAGAAACATGGGATTTGTCTTTTCCAAATCCTTACGTTCCATTTGCTTAGTAATCAAAGATCATGTTTGGTTGAAGAATTGGGATGGAAGACAATATTTAGTTATGGAATATTGTCTTTGTTATTCTGCTTTCTGATCTGTCCCTCACCGTAGACTAAACTCTAGATTTCTTTTCTTTTGCACTTCATGTGATAAGCAGAACAGATGTTTTCATGAAAAATTGAAGTATTGCTAAAAGTTGACATTTTGAAACAAAGCTGCTTTTTGGTTGTCACTTATTTTTTTTATCTTGCTTTGTTGATACATATTCTAATTGCATGATAGCAAACTTCTATTATGCTGTAAGCTTTTCCATCTTGCTTATTTATGTTTGGTTTTCTTTCAAGCCTGTGTATTTTCTTGCATCCCTGTATATCTAATGCATATACATTTGTGAACTGTGGCTGTAGTCCCCATCTCCCTACTTATGAACTTGCCTTCTCATTTTGTGTTTCAGTTGATACCGGATGATATGGAGTTCCAGACTGGAGATATGCCAAACTATACAACTTCAGATGGATCGGTATGCTATAATTTCAGCTAATTATTTAAAGAAGTTTAGCTTTTATTATCTACATAACAAAGCTCAAATCAATATCTTGAACTTCTTCCAGGTTAAGATTCAAAAGGATAGTGAAGTGCGATTGAAGATCATCGGAACGCGTGTTGATGCCACAGAAATTGTATGTGCTTTAAACCTCTTCTGTTTGCTCTTTGCTAACTTACAATGGTTATTTCTTCTTTTCAGCCATAGCTTCAATACCATTTCTGTTTGCATATTAGCCATTACAGGATACATATTCTTTAGTGACAAAATCATTAAAGAAATATGGAGTGTTGCTGTCACATAAAGTTCCAGATTTCTACCCTTTTTTTGTCTTGATATTAAAAGTGAACCTACCTCCAATCCAGTGGTTAATGACAACAATCATCACAAGATTTAGGTTTTGTTAGTGTGTCTGCGCTTCTCACCCGGGGTGGGGGGATTGTGGGCACCTTCTGAAGTGGTTCTTGTGATCAAGGCAAATAGTAACCAAGGGCAGTGCTAGGGATTTGGTGAACCGCAAAAACTACTCTTGGTTAAGATTTAGAATGGAAACTGAAGTAGCTGAAGAAGGGACTCTCCCTCTGTGTGTGTGTCTGGGTTTATCTTAATAGCCTCTCGTGCTACATTTCTACAACCATTAAATAGGTCCAAATTTTCAGAAAGAGAAATTGGGCCCAAACCATTAAAGAAAAACTGCCAGTTCAAATTTTATGAATTTCTTTGTAAGATTTTTGAGTTTTATCTTTTATAAATGTGATAAGAATTTTATTTTCATGAACTTGCGAGCTCATTCCAACTCCGCTTTATAGTTCTATATTCCTCTGTCAATGAAATCTGACTAATAGATATTCATGAGTGAGAATTGCAAGTAATAAGAACTTAGAGTTATAAAGTCAGTCATCTAAACTGTGAAACTAAATGATGTCTTCTTATTAATAACCATCTTTTGGTGTTCTAGCTATAGGTGATAATTCTGCAGTATCCTTGTAAACTTACTTTAATTCTTTAGATAAACAATACGCTTTTATAAGCTATAAGCTATAGGTAATGTAGTATATTTTTTAAGTGGAGGTGTACAAGTGTGTTTTGCTTGTGTTCTGTTTCTTTTCACCAGGGATTGTTCAATAGGGGTGTTGGGTATTATGGTGAAGTGTGAACTCTGAAAGGACTATCGGAAGCCTTGTATCCACAAGAAAAAAAACATTATCTTTTGTACTAGGAGTGATTACTTCTGAGAATCAGTCAACGGTAAAATGGGAGAGCTTTTGGCTGGGGCTTGTAATGGTGCATATTGTATATATCTGAAAAAGGGAATGAGAGTGTGCCATTGTAACATCACCTCTTGTCAGTAAATGCATGTTCTAAAAATGAAATTATTGAACTAAGCACTCGACATCGGAACAGAAAGCATATCTGCTTTACTTTGTTTGAAGAATCAACATTTTCCCTGAATGCTACCTTCACCAGATGTAGAAATATTCCATGTGCATTTTGATTTAAATGGATTGAGTGCTCTTCTGTTGCAGTTGGCAGCCGTTTGCCATTCTCCTGGGGAATATTCTAGTTTTAGTGATGATGTTGCTCTGGACAAATGTGATCTAGATGTTAATGAATATTGTTTAGATAATTTTGGAAATATGATAATTGGGTTGTTTAATATTTTAAAGGAACATAGTTGGGAGAGTTTTGACGTCTGAGAGCTTGAAAAATCTTGAACTTTCTAAAATGTTGTTTGCGGTGGTCAACTTTTGAAACTTTTCTGCTGTGATTGCTCATCTAATGCTGCCACTATCATTTTCTTGCAGTTCTGCATTGGCACCATAAAGGATGATTTCTTGGGAGTTATAAATGATCCTGCAAATGCTTAGGATGTCAGCAAGAATCTTAGCACATAGGATTTGCTTGGGCAGCATCTGCACTTCATTGCTTGGTGATAATAGTGTGAAGGTGATAATTATTCTCAGCTGTAACTTAAAATGGCATTGCACTTGATGTTTTGTTTCACTTTAAATGAATGTCATTTCCCATTAATGATAAAAAAAAAAATGTATAATCTTGGAAGACTGATTTTATTTTGGGTTGAAAAGGCACTGGTAAGGAGAGAGGAAGTAAAATCCTCAACAATCACTGTAATAACGGATTAAATTGCCAGATGTTGTAAAATTTATTAGCTTCCAAAAGTTAAATTCATGAAGGGATTTAGAAGAAAGAAGCGTTACCTCTATCCATCTTCCAAGTTAGTACTCTGGTTCTTCCGTTCTTGTGCTTCTCTTGCAGCGGTGGAGCAAGGAAAGTTGACGAATATTACAATTACAAAAACAACTCAAAGGCACCTAAAATGATAATTTAAAACTTGATGGACGTATAGTTATTTTATTTTATGGAAAAATGAAATAGGGTTGGAATATTATTAAGAGCTTGTTTGGAAACACGGGCTAACCCGTGTTTTCAAAAAAAATATTTTTTTTTTGTTAAAAATTAATTTTTTATATATTTTTTGGATCGTTTTGATGTGTTAATTTTAAAAATGATTTTAAAAAATATATATTATTTTGATATATTTTAACATGAAAAATACTTTGTAAAATAATTGTAACCACACTCTCAAACATGCCTTAAATTTGATTTAAAACCTACCTTAACTATATAGATATATTTGTATGTTATTTAGATTTTTTTAATAGATTATAATATATACCTATCTTAATATTAACATAAAACTCATATATATAATTTTATTTTTTATTAAATAATTAATAATAATAGATAATGAATATCCAAAACTTGATGAGTGGTTCATAAATATCTAATTTGATAATTAATAAATAAAAAATTTGACCTATGAATACTCATTATCATCACTAATATATGACATTAATAAAACATTGGGCTAGAACAATATTGTAGGGTTTTTTTGGTCTATTATAGATTTTTTATTTTAGTCATTTTTTTTAATCCTTGTACTTTTTTTTTTTAATTTGAACCTCATAAGTTATTTTAATTTGTTTATCAATACCTAGACATTTGATTTATGATTAATTTTGAAAGAAAATATTATTTATGTTGCTTGAAAAAAAATGAGAATACAAGTACCTAATTTGACATTGTATCTAAAACAGAGGTTTTTCAAGATATTCTTTACTTAGATTTGTGTGTTTTTTGGTTTAGTTTTGGTCCCTTTAGTTTTTTTTATTTTTATTGAGGATCAAAACTACCTTTTTGTTTATCTTTTAGTTCTTGATTTGAAAAAACCAGCAAAACAAAATCCTTTATGCATTATTAAATCCTTTAAACATCATGCTAGTTTTTTAAAATTTCTAAACCAGCAAAAAAAATCTCATCTCCAATAAATGGCCATGTCTTTTTATAGAAATTAAAGTTAAGTTCATCCTAGAGTCTTGTAGACTTCACAACTCCACACTATCTCCTGAACCTCCTCCAATGTCACCTCCCTCTCTAACCAAAGTAAAGACTCACACTCATTACTTAAAATCTTAAACCTTGCACTTTTATGCAAGACCTAATAGCAAAACTACTACTAAACAGGTTGTCAAAAAAAAATTATGATGAAGATGATTGGTTTGCTGTTATTGAAGATATGGGTTTGGGTTAAGAGGGTGATGACAAAGTTTTTTTTTTAGTTTGGGTTAAGAGGGTGGTTATTACAAACAAAAAATTCACACGACGAATTATCAGTAAGAATTCTCTTAAAAATCTTTTAGGAAAGAAAAATTGTTATGTCTTAGTCTAATTTTTTTTCCTCTACTATGTCTATTTGTACAAGTGGAGTGTATATAATATGTTAGCTTACAAATAATATGATGCATAACATTTTATTTATGGAAAAACTTAATAACCTTTAAATGTCAAAATATCACTTTGTCCCCTGAATAATATCACATATATTATTTCAAGATAATTTTAGAAATTTATTCAATTAAGTCCTTACTTGGTTTTTATATGTCTAGAATAGTAATTCTCTGTATTAATTACATCTTATTCTTCAATTTCTAAAACTTACTTGCAATTAAGTCACACTTAATTAGTTATCTCAGTTTAATTTATGACCAATGATTTTTAATGTGTATGACTTATTAGATTCATAACAAGTTGGCCCAAATATAAACTATAGCCTAAATAGAATGTGATTAAATAGATTAAATAATTTAATTTATTAATAATTCAATAATTGATTGATTTTATATTTAAAAATCAAGTGCATCATCTAGTAACGTATCATGATCCCCCAAATATTAAAAAAGTCACAAGTGGTTTGACTTAACTTTTCAGTAAATAGTTTCTCAGTGTAATTATTATCCCTTCATAAAAAAATTTCTGATATAGACATTATAAAATGAAGGATGTTTGCTCTGTCAAATCATGTTATTTTCAATACTATAGTCATTGATTTTTTCAATAAGATTTGAAACTTTTTTCAAATTTCATTTCACTTTGCATAAGTATTTTACAATCAATACTATTTGAGAATATGTGGAATATTTTCTCTAATTCACCTATGGTGATGAATCATTTTTTGATTACTCAAATACTTTCATATAATACACAATATGCCTAATATTTACTTGTTTGTTACCTTTGATTAAGACAGCATGTAATCAGGATCAAAACATAATATTTTATATATAAGATGACATAGTGATCTCAAGTCTAATGATCTACACAATTATCACGTGAGCTTTTCTATAGACATTGTTGATCTTTACATATGGAATCCTCATATAGGTCGATTCAGTATACATGTCATATGACAAGCGCCTACATATTAGTTCTAGGTATCTTTCATACCTCGATTTATGATATATAAAAAATGCTTTCTTTTGTAAAGAAAAGAACGTAATATGTATTAGTCATAATAAAATGCTTTCTTTTGTAAAGAAAAGAACGTAATATGTATTAGTCATAATTGATCTAATTAATATTCAATCTTAATAGAGCATTGACCAAAAATATTTAGGAACAATGCTTTGATGTATTATGAATCTCATAACTATAACCATTTTATAATTTTCTTTACAAAATAATTTTATCTCAGTGACTTTATATTTACTCTAAATTCATTAATCAAGCATAAATGAATATTAAAGATTAAAAAAAAACCTTGTATTAATAATAAATATATTTTTACATGAACAAAATCAATGTCACGTGTAACCAACCGATTGGCTACATAACATATATACTAACAACTTTGATGCAGGTTAAGATCAGATAAGCTCCGAAAAAAGTGTCAAACCCAACATCTGATCTTGAGTTCAAGTAGGTAGCCCCTGTTGGCATGCATTAGACAACAAAACAAAATGCTGGGAGTGTTGGGAATTTGTTTAAAACCATGATTAATAGGCACTTTAAGGTAAAATATAAAGCTCCTTCGCTAACTTTTAAAACTATAATTTTCTTGGGATTTATTCTTGAACATAAATTTTTTTTATATGAAATATTAACATGGCTGAAACAAATTATGTATGAATAAGAAGTTGATTTTAATAAAAAAACCTTTGGTTTGTGTGTTTTTGTAAAACCCAAAACCTCCTTCCCAAGTAGAAAAGGAAAAAAGCTTTCTTGTTATTTAAGTAATAGGATAATAAAAAGTTAAAATTGATATTCAAAAGCACCCAAGTTTTTAGAAAGAAAAGAAAGCTTAAGTCACATGTGCGTTCGCTCGGCTCGTGTTTAAGTCTAGGCTTGAGTTTGAATTTATTATGAAATAATTTTTTGGACCACATTATTTTTTTCCTATTTATTTTTTAGGCTTGGGTTTTTAATTATTTGGCCCATAAAAAACTATTTTTACTTGTTTGTCCAGCCTATAAATTAAAGAGTCTGAATAATTTATTCAACCTAGACAGTTTTTATTCATATACAACGTTAGATTTAAAGCCAAAACTGTCATGTTCAATTCTTGTTTATGGAGGGTAATTAAAACTAATAATAATATAAATTAATTCTATTAATTATCATAATTAATTTTTTATCAATTTTTTTTTCAAAATCATCTATAAAAAGAGGCTGAGAAAAGAGTATTTATAAACCGTTTTTTGACAAATTCTTACAAAATTTGGACACTCTCTTCACCCCATTTTCAACTTAGTCTCCTCTATTTAAAGTTCTATTTTTGTTCTCTGTTTTTTTCCGACTACAGAGCTGAAGTTCAATTTTTGTAGAGAAATATTTTAGTCAAGTTTCATTGAATTTGTAAACCTTATCTAAAAACATATCTAAACAAGGTGATAGTGTTACAAAAATAAGAGGTTGATTGTATGCATCATGTTTGCACCAAGTAAAAAAAAATAAAGCCTGAAAAACAAATAATTAATTATTAACATAACTATTCACAACAACAAGATTATATTTCAAGTGCATCAATAAATAAATACCCTATACTAGTTTTTTTCTAAGTATAAATTCTATACAAACTTAGTATACATGCTTGGATTATGTTCAAATCTTTTATTAAGTTTTCTATGTATACTGGGATTTTTATTATACATCGTATACCTAAAAACTAGACATTATGCTAACTAGTCTAATAAAATTTATCAGACAACTATGAAGTTGAAGTTGGAGGAACCACCAAACAACACCGTGCGAGCTCCCTTCCGATCTGTAATAATAGTAGCTAAACAGCTACCAGGAACAGGACTTGCCATAGCTCCCTCCCTATATGAGATGGTAGTAGTGAAACAGGTACTAATGGCCTTGATATGTTTTGCAATTATTATTCTTCGAAAGCCTACAGTCATGTCGTTTTGTTTTTTGCAGCAGAATTGTTAAGATGAGTATAATACTTTTCCCCGTGAACAAGGGTGTTTCCACAATCCTTTGAAATGTTCTTTTCAGGCGTGCAGCTTTAGGCGTTCCATACGAGACCACAGAATTAGAATCTCCAACCGACTTGACAAAAGGAGAAAATATATGCCTAACAATCCACAGAATCAATCAACTTGTAGGAAATTAATCGTGCCGTTATAATCATGGCCGAATATACATATTTGCACCAGCTGTTTTGAGAATTATTTCCAACACCCACCGAATTAACTACTACCCGTCACCATGTCCGGCGTCAATGAACTCGCCAATAAAACTTGGTTGATCTTTCTCCACCACCCTAGCTACAACAGCTTCCGTGATAACAACCAGATTAGGTGTTGAAACTGCTGTGGCAGATACCAACCCTCCTCCCTTCATCTCCATGGAATACAGAAGGCCTAATTCTCAACCAACCTGTAACCCTCATATGCTATGCATGTCACCAAAGCTATCCCCCCCACTTAGCCTTTGAACTCTATCCTGGTCATCTCATATTCCTCTCACCAAAATGCAAGAGAAAACAATAAAGTAAAAGGTAAAAAGAGGAGTGACAGTTGTTAGGACAAAGGTGTGCCGAATCACATTTTCTGGAGCAGCTAATTTCACAGCAAAAGTACCTAACATTAATGGTGTCAAATCAACTTCCTGGCAGCATCTTAGCATGAAAATTGTTGATAACCTTTTAAGGCACCTAATACCAGTGAAACTAGTACTGGAACACAAACATCTCTGTTCTCTTCTCACGAGGAAACAACACAGAGTTGTGCGAGAAGAAAATGGACAACCCCAAGAAAAAGATAATTCACATATAGGATAAAATCCACAAGTCGAAAAACCTAGGGATGTAATTTCAATCTTATCTAAAATCCACAAATAATAAAGGATTTAAGTAGAAATGAAAAAAAAAAATATCAAGTACAGAACCATGTTTTTACACCTAAAATAATTATGTTTAAGGAGATTTGGTTATTATAAATGCAGCTAGAAGACATCCACCCAAAAAAACACACCACTATGATATCCTAGGTTCCGATAAAGGCATGAGAAGAATAGAGGATGAGCTGGCAACATCCAATAGAAGCTAAATAGTCTAAGGTACACAAACTACGATATGAACTGACGGATAGAAGGATATATCCTATGGAAAAAAGCAAACAGAAACCATGATGCCAGCCACTTTAACCAATTTGTAAAACTTCTCTTCGAAGGACAAGTTCCATGAAATCTAGTGCACATTATTCTGGCAATGACAGTAAATTAACAAGTCAATCTCCAACAGCAAAAGGGAATGATTAACCACTAAGCAGCTCTGATGAAGAACAATCAAATGCAACATCTCATGTTCAATACAGCAAAACTAAGTTGCGTTCTCTTCAAGCAAGCAACACAAGTGCATAAACATGCATGCAAATGCCTACACGCATAACCAATGAGCAAATCTATCAGTTCAGCATCATTAAGCAAGCACCTTCAGAAATGACTTGAATAAAAATTTCATCAAAACCACTCAGCTTGTTAAATTTTTGCATCATCATTAGAAATCCATAAACAAAAAACCTGGCCCATACCAGCAGTTATTGGCCAAACACCCAAAGGCTAGTTGAACATATAAAAGAAGCTTCGGTGGGAAATGATCAATAGCAAATACCATCAGTGTGGTTTCCACAAGTGGGCACATGCCAATGGAGGTCACTGATTACTTGATTATAGAGTTTAAATTGTCAAGCAGCTCATTGGACCACAATCCTCAATCCTAAGTCGTGGTTGAATGAAGAATTGCTTTAAAAAGAAAAGCGTAAACAAAAACAAAGTTTTCTTTACCAACATCAATTGCCTCAGGACATCTTGGAAGCCAATAAAAGAAAAGAAAAAGAAAAAAGCAACCTCCACAAAACACGACCAACTTAAGAATTGGACAACGTTTAATAAGAAGGATTCAGTGGTTTAATGCAACAAAGCTTGAACAAGAAAACTTACATCTATTGCCCAAGCACATCTTCATAACACAACCAGAGAAAAACCATACAAAGCAAGAAAACTAGATTCTCTGACTCCCGGACATCTTCAGAAAATCACTAGATTAAAAAAAAAACAACCTTATGAAACAAGACCTTAACTAAAGAACTGACGGTGTAAAATAAAAATTTACAATTAAATACATGATGTAATGCATTCTATAAGGTTCCTTGTTGGCTAAAATCCAAAAAACTCCGAGTTTGAGAAAATCCACAATTCTGCCTTATTATTTTCACAAAGCTTACATAAAACAGTTGATTTGTCTGGACGATTAGTCATGTCTGATTCCCCATAAGATATGGTATCAGCATGGGATCATACAAGCCTATGTAAATAAAGTATTATGGTGCAATTCCAAGAGTATGCAACAGAAAATACAAGTACTGAACTTTTCAGAGAACTAGTGTAACAAAGAATCCCAAAATCCATATAAACCACCATGAAGTGAACCTTGCAAATAAAGTATCAAAAGCAAGCATAATTCACATTCGCACAAGGAAGGTATATTATCAATACTCATGTCTTATTGATATAATTAATTCCAAGTTGTGCATAGCTTCTGACAAGAGTACAAGGACTAGTCTATTCAGTCATCTTAACAACCAACACTCGTTTATCTAAAAAATAACAAACACTAAAAAATGAACCAGGATTAAAAGTGCAGATGAAGTGAAGAAGCGGATGTAAAAGCACAGCTAATACATTCATCAACCAGAGACCCTATAGTCTGCAATCAGGCAATCACGAGTACCACAAAAAGCATCTGCGCCCAACAAGCTGTCATACACCTGAATCAAACATCCATGCACAACTCAATCGATCATTCAACATTCATCACACAAAACAAAGCTCATGATAACTTGAAGCAAATAAACAAAACAAAACAAACTAGCAAAACAATAAAGAATCTTCGCAAGGAAAATTACAAGAAACCCTGATAAATAGTCATGCCGAGCAGCTGAAGAAAGCCACCAGATGAATGCTACCTAAAAATACCATGGCTTTAATAGTATGTACAAACACACAAAGCATCATCATAATGTCAAAGTACAGATAATAAAACAGGCAGGCCATGAAGAGTTTCAATAAATGAAGAGACTTTTCAAATGGGAAAAAATATGAAGAAAAGAAAAGATGAAATCTTCATAATACAAAAACCAACAATCCAACTACAAAAGCACAGCTGTACAAGGCTACAGTTAACAACTGCAAATATATTTGAAGATTCTTACTAGGTTCAATCCAAGTTTTCACATAATGAGGCAGTATCTGACCTAGTTCTTAATACAAGGAATGATAGCTCAAAACAACAGAACAGTACTTTAGACAGAGAAAAAAGATGCTGCAGACTGAGAGGGACACCAGACAACCAACAAACCATTTCACAAATAAAGCTAATGACAAGTATTTCTTTCACAAAAAGAAAGTCATGGTCAATGCAAGACTGCCATCCTACAAGCCACAAGAAATTGCCCTCACTTCTTTTCATGGCTAATGCCACGGTCCAAAAATATCATGAGGGTATAAGATGAAGAGAAAATAAGTGGATATATAACCACCTTATGCAGTTCACATGTGTTTATAAGAGGTAGAAGGAACATAATAAAGTACAAAGCACTGTAAGCTATAAATTTAGGCTCCGTTTGTTTCACATAAAATATTTTCCTCATTTTTCCATGTTTGGCTACCTAGGAAAGCTTGGTCAACAAAAACTATTTTATGGTCAAAGGAAAAATAAGCTTAAAACAATGGAAAACAACTTGCAGTTCTCAAGATGAAAACATTTTACAAGAAAATCTTTGTTATTAAATCATGGACGGCACCCAGTGTTTACCTAATTCTATAACCCCCTGAATCAAAAATATCTAGTTTGGAAGTTTGTCACGTGCAACCATGTAATTGTGACATATATAAATGGACTACCGGAACAAAAGCGAACCACAACTTGAAAAAGCAACCATACTAAGTGTGTGTTTGGTAATGTGGTGATGCCTTTTCAATTAAAAATGCATCAAAATAATGTTTTTTAATAAAAAAAAATCATTTTTGACATAAAAGCACCTAAAAAGCATCAATTTAATGCTTTTTTAGGCAAAAAACAATTTGAAAAGTAGAAATTACCACAGTGCCAAACAAACACTAAGCCTACCCCTTTTGTACCGCATTCCGAAGGGGGTAGCGAACTGCATACCATAATGTACCGTGTTCTAGGTAACTCAAGCATCACCCAATTTACTTGGAATGCGGTGCGTTATGATATGCTATACATGTGTTTACTACAGTCCCCCTCCCCCTGAAACTCGATTAGTGGGAGATAGGCTTAGTATTGCTAATTCAAATAGTGGTTTGTTTTTATAAGTCTTCCATGTATAATCAAAAGATAAAAGTATTGTATTATTGCATGTAGACTAAAATTCAAAATAAGGTAATTTTCACCCTTGGTCCTAGAAAATAGCATGCAAATTATCCGTCTCAAAAACCTCTTGATTTTCTACAGGCACACACCTCTACACAATTATCACCTTTCATTCTTTGCTTTTTTTAAAGGTAAAAAAATTGAATGGTCCTAGCAACTTTTCAGATTCCAATTAATAACAAATATCTTCAAATCCAAATATTTCATTTATTATATAGGTTTTAAACATTTACTCTTATATTTAAACATGAATACTTGCAAATCTATAGCAAAGGATAGAGTAAAAATGGGGTCGCCAGATTTCACATTCTGGATAGCGAACACACCAAGATTGGGATTGCGCAATCTGGAATGATTGAAAATTCAAGGAGGATGAGTGAATTACATAACTCAGCACCATCACTAATCAACTCTTGTCTTTTCCTTTTAAACACTTATTTCTCACACATACCAAATACTAAAACAATTACTTTCTAGTCTTCACTAACGTAACCAAACAATGAAAAACAACATATTTTTGAAAGCGTTAGTTTTTACATGAAACAAATGGGACCTTACTATTCTTCCTAGTTTCAACAAAGCCAGAGGAACTTTCATGGCTCATAACTATTTCATACCAATGTCTAAGAACAACTCAGTAACTTTGAGATGGTGAAGGAGTTAATATGGGCAGACAAAAGGAATTTTTTGGTGAGCATCCATGGTAAGAATTTGAACAACAAATTCTTCCATTCTCAGCATTTCTCCCCCTGCTACTTAAGTCAAGGACGGAAATTTTAATCCTTTTCATTTCATCTCCCCTATTCCCTTAAAAACCAAAGAAGACGGCACAAATCTTCTTTCCCATTTCATACTTTCATCTAACTAGCTAAGATTATCAGCCCAAAGCTTAAACAGACTGAAATTAGCCAGTCAAAAACAAATAACAGTTATGTCTATGAGGCCAACAAGCTGCTTTTACACCTCCATCATTTCTGGTATGACAATCTGATTCTTGTAGATCTGAACATGTTCAACCTATTGTGAAACATTTCAGCAGAGTGGAGACTCACACAAAATAGAGAAGACAGGATACAGAAAAATGGACAGCAGAGAAAAAACTAGGGACACATGAAATAGATGGACAACAAATCACATGAATGCTATCAAGGAACACACTAGATCACTGATTCACCCCATAGCATGACCTTGTAATAGAGGTCAAGAAAATCAACATAAACGACATAATAGCAAATACCATGGACAAATCATACAGTGAACAAACATACACAATTTTTTCACAAAGCAAAGCAAACAAACCAAGCAAATACAAGGAAAAGAAACCATCCCAACAACAAGCACACATAGAAACCAAGCCATTCAACAGCACCAAATAATGCAAGAAATCACAAAGCAATTAATTTAAACCCAATTTACTACCTCAATAGTAAGGTGGCAAATTTGGATACATTCCCCCAGATGGAACCCTTGGTGCAGGGGATGCTCCCTGATGCTGACTTGGAAATGAAGCATTTGATGATGACAAGCTATACTGCCCAGGATCTGGATATCCACCAGTAGGCATTCCCACTGAACTTGGTGGCAACCTAAACGATGAAGACGCACCAACAGAAGCACCGACGCCGGCACCACCACCACCCAATCCACCATATCCTGTAGAACCTGGTCCACCATACCCACCATAAGGTGGGCCATAACTACCACCCCCAGTACCACTCAAACCAACTACCCCCTGAGACCCCAACCCAGGCCCACCCAGTGAAGCATTCAAAGGAGCAGCAGGATGATGGTGCTGCTGCTGATGACCACCCATTGGCGGCACGCCACTCGAAAACGCACCACCATAAGAACCATATCCACCTGGCGCGCCATACCCTGTCTGCAGCACCATCCCCATTCCACCATCTCCATGAACATTCCCACCCTGCACCTGTCCTTGCAATCCATCTTGCCCTGGTCCTTGCCCCCCGCCAGGCTGCCTCCCTCTTTTCCCATCAATTGCTAACTTACAATTCAACTGCCTCCCTTCAATCATCTTCACCGGCTCTAATAAAGCAGCCTGCGCTCCTTCTGCCGTCTTATAAACAAAAAGCGCAAACCCTTTCGATTTCCCTGTTTGCTTATCAAAACCTAACGGACCCTCCTCAATCTCCCCATACTGCGCAAAATGATTCAACAACTTATCCGACGGCATTTCATACGGCACATTCGCTACATAGATCTTCCGCATTGCAACATCAACAACACCAGGATTGGCTGAAGAATTATTGTTATTATTGGCACCTGAATTCCCCGCTATCGCTAGTTGCGTGACAGTCACGCGCCCATCAATTTTCTTACTGGGCTCTTTCAAAGCCAATAACGCACCATCGACATGCTTATAGATAACAAAACCGTACCCTTTCGACTTTCCGGTGTTTTTATCAAGGATTACAACCGCTTCTTCTAATTCGCCGTAAGTAGAGAACAGATTTCGGAGATTTTCCGTTGTGGTTTCCCAGCCAAGGCCGCGGATAAAGAGCTTCCGTTGCGTGGCGTCGGGGTCTGCGATGGATCGGACGGCTTCAAGGATGTCTGGGTGGCGTACGACGGCGTTTTGAAGAATATCGAGGAGCTGGTCAGGCGTGAAGCGTTCCATCATCTTGCGGGCGTCTTGAGGGGTTAGTTTGTAAGGAGAGTCTAGATCGGTGGTGGATGATACGATGCCGTTTTCTTCGAGCTTGCGCTTCTTTGTTGGATCCATCTGCATCGAGAGGGGGAGGGGTATTTTTTGCGAGAGAAAGAGGGTGAGCGATAAACCCTAATATCCTTAGGAAGAAAGAGGGAGAGGAGGATAGGTTAGCAAATTAGTAAGAATTGAAAGGAGTGTTGTAGAAGAGCCGGTTCATTCTATATACTGTATAAAGAGAACACCTATATAGATTATAATAGGAGAATAATGATTTTATTTTTAAAACAAATCTTTTAAATTATTGTTTTTTAGGGGAAGATAGTTTTTTTTTATCATTTTAGAAATATTTTAGAAGTGTTTTTGTCTTATTATTATTATTATTATTATTATTATTATTATTATTGGCACAATCAAATGATTTTGCTACCCTTAAAATAAAAAATCATTTAACCATGGAAAAGGATATTTTTTAGCATTTTATTTTTTTAATATAATAAAATTACATATTTGACCTTGGAGTTAAAATAATTAAGTCATTAACACAGGGGTATTGATGTTTTTTCATATCATTTTTTTTTAATTATTGGTGTGGTCAAAGGTAATAATATAATTTACTATTTAATTATTATTTTTAAAATTAAAAAAGTTGTTAGCATGCGAGAAGCACCGTGTATTTCGAGTAGCGTGTATAGCACCTCCCGGTGGTTGAAAATATGCTTTTATTGTCTCCTTTTGCTTTTCGTCATATTCTCTTCCTTGATGGATGACATGTGTCATCTAAAAATTATCGGTTTATTGCTAGTTATATTTTCTTTTTTTTCCTTTCATTTCTCTCTCCTATCCCTAAAAAACTAAAAATGGCCCTCGTTGTTGTTGATGTTTCAGAACCCATCCTTTTAGTTTTGATTTTTTTTTATTTTGGTCCTTTTCTCTTTTGTTAAAGTTTTTATTTGTTTTCAATTTAATCCTTCAATTCTAATTTGTACATATAATATTTTTCAATTTAATCCTTCTACTTTTGATTAGTTTTTTTTCATTGGCTCTTTTGTCAAAGTTTTTGTAGTTTCAATTTTATACTTCAAATCAAGTTTGTGAATTTTTTTTCAATAATAATAATATTAATTTTAGTTTGGTCCTTCTTCTTATGATTTCTTATTTGTTCCCCTTACTTGTTTGTCAAAGCTTTTATGATTTTTAAATTTATTCTTCAAATCAAGTTTATGGTTTTTGTTATTTCAACAGCAACAACAACAAAAATAGTGGTGGTATTAGTAATAATGGTAATTATAGTAGTTGTAATAATAATAATAATAGTGATAATAATTGTAATAATAATAGTTTATTATGATTGTAATAATGGTAATGATAGTGTAATAATGGTAATGATAGTGATGGTGGTGGTGGTGGTGGTAAAAATAATAATAGTATATATAGTAATAGTAGTAATGAAAAAACAATAGTGATAGTAATAATAGTTTTTTTATGATAATAATGGTGACAATAATAGTAATAATTATGATAATAATATTAATAATTGTGATAGTAATAGTAATAGTAATAATAGTAAAAGTAATAGTAATAGCGGCAACCAGTTATTTGACCTACGTTTCGCCATGGGTTGGATTATTGTTTTTGGAAAAAAAATACAAGCTTTTCAAATGTGTTTTTTTATCTAATTATAAATCAAAAGGCATGTGCATGCATTTAATTAAATACATTGAGAACCATTTTTTCTAATAAATGCAAAAAAACAAAGTGTTAACGCATCTATTCAACTCGTCTCGCTGCCGGTCAAATAATTTCTTTTCTAACACAAAAGAATTAATGTCTAGATGTTATTAACGCATTTTTTAACATTGAGTAAAAAGTATAATTGTTAATAAAAAAAATTGATGCTTATATATAATAAAATATAATAAAGATTGTATGCGTCAAAAAAGATCTCAAACTAATTTTTAACGCAACAAAAAAATAAAACAATATTACAATTGCTATAGTGAAACACTATTTTCTTAGTATTTGTATAATGATTAAAAAAAGTGTAAAGAAAAAAATATAAAACAAATTACAAAATAATAAAGATAAGAACAAAAAAATTATATAAATAGGTCAAGCATAGAGTGATAAATATTCAAAGTGTAAAAAATAAAAAAATAATATTTTTTTTCAAAAAATGTGTAAAGAAAAAAAAAGAAAAAACTAAATATTAAAAAAAATAAAGATAGAAAAAAATGGTGATAAATAGACCAAGTGTAAAATGATAAAAATGTCAAATATAAAGAGAAAAGAAAATATAAGAAAATTTTGTTTTCTAAAGAAAAACTAAAAATGATAATTTTGCCACCATTACAGTAAAAAATTAACAAAATTTACAATTATATCATTTTTACAGGAAAATACCATTTCCTTTTAGTATATATACAGTAGTAGTAGTAGTAGTAATTTATTATGATGGTAATAATGGTTATGATATCAATAATCGTGACGATGATAGTAACAATAGTAATAATTATGATAACAACAACAACGATAGTAATTATAATAGTATTAATGTTATTAATAGTGATAATAATAATAGTGATAGTGATAGTAATAATAATAATAATAATAATAATAATAATAATAATAATACTAATAGAGCTAATAATAATGATAATGATAATGATAATAATGTTAATAATAATACTATTAACAATAACACAATAATAATAATAATAATAGTGATAGTGATAGTGATCATAATAATAACAGTAGTAGTAGTGATAGTAATAATAGTAACAATGATAATAATAATAAAGATGATAATAGTAATAGTAATGATAATTCATCATTCAACGTAAGATTTGTTGGAGATTGAGTTTCATTGTTTTTCCATATATGTTGTTTCCAGTCTAATAACCTCGGGTTGCGGGTTTTAAAAGTAGATGTGGTTATTCAACGTAAGATTTGTTGGGGATTGAGTTTTATTATTTTTCATGTATGGTATTTCCAGTCTAATAACCACGGGTTACAGGTTTTAAAAGTTGATGTGGCCCGACATCCTCTTTTAGTTTTTGCCTTATTGTTTTTTTCTTGATTTCATTATTCAACATTAGTTTTTTAAAATAAAAATTAGTCATCTGAGTTTCCTTTGAACCTATTAAATAAACCAATTCACATTGAGTTAACTCTTTTATAGTTTTGTTGGAAACTCGTGTCAGGCAAAGATCTAAGTCAAGGGATTTCAAGATTTATTTTCTTGCTCGAGTTTTATAGCATTAAAAAAAAATCCTCATGTTTTTAGTGATCTTTATTACATTAAAAAAAAAAAATGGTTCAGCTCACAACAGAGTAAGGGTCAATGGACTAGTTATGGATCCAAACCTTAACCCAATATATCAAACGCCACTAATAAATATTACCGATATTTTATAAGTTGTAAATTTGATTTATTTAAATTTTTTTAGTCGAGCGGGTTAAATGTATTAGATAAGGCTAAATGTTTTTTTTATGAATATTAAAGATATTCATGGATTGAGCTTCTATTGCTAATTTTAGTGAATCCACATTTAGAGATGGACTTACAACATGGATTATAGGTGCCATAACACCCTCAATGTTAGGTCTAATTTTTGTACACTACACCACCATCAAATTCGAGTTACCTTCTCCTCCCCTCCAACAAAGACACGTGCATATTTTTTTACATCAAAAAACTCTAATAAAAAGTCCACTAACAAGAACTTTAAAGTCAAAACATTTATAAATAAAATAAAAATAAATGTTCAATCCACAAATTATTAAATATAAAAACAAAAGTAGTTTAGGGTATAAGAGTTGAATTGAGTTGATTGAGTTTCAAAAATCTTGACTAGCTATCGACCTATGATATTTATTTCTTAGATTTTTTAACCCATTATCATTTGTAATATTCATATTATTCAATCTTGACAAATCAATTCGAATAAGATAATCCAAATATTACAAATATGCTAGATTTTTCTAACACCTATGGTACAGTGGTAAATGAGGTTGGATTTTAGGGCATATTTTATTTTTTACCTATTTACTAGATTAATAGATGGATTGATGCTCTATCTTATCTCATTACAGTAATTTAAAATTGCTAAATCCAAAAGGCATTCCTCAAATAAATCACCAGCCTTATTTTTAAATTTTTAATTATATGTTTTAATTAGTTTTACACTTCAATTAAAAAATGGAGAGTCTATTAGTACAATTTATTTATTTATCAACACATGGGTCTTATGGTCTATCCAAAAACTCTCCATGTACACCTCAACTTTTTTTACTTAGAAAGAATAAAACTATACTGAATTTCATTTTACCTTTTTTTTATAATTATCATTTTTATTAAAAGTTTATTTTTTTTATCAATTATCTCTTAACATTTTATCTATTTATCAATAATATCTTCTTTACAAATAAAGATAAAATAAAATTAACTAACTCAAAAAGTTTTTTTTTTAAAATATATTTTTTAAAAAAATATTTCATAAACTCATATAATTCATGAGAATAAAATGGAACTAACCTAGAATCATTCCTACTTCTTTCATATCCAATAATTGTCTTTAATTCTAAGCTAGTTTGGTTGTTGTGCTATAAAAAAAAGATTATTATTAGTTTTTTTTTTTTTTTTGTAAAAACTTGGTGCTTCCTTGAAACCTATAAGAGAGATATAAGGGTAAATCTTATATTCATCCTCCAACCATTAATAGTTTATATATATATATATATATATATATATATATATATATACACACACACATCTCTTA
>Ga0307515_10005109_pt1 | contig 26667 bp, 35 predicted proteins | sample 17_EM_MG_FD_194513 | JGI IMG/M metagenome (GOLD analysis project Ga0307515, IMG submission 194513) | Populus trichocarpa ectomycorrhiza microbial communities from riparian zone in the Pacific Northwest, United States - 17_EM | ecosystem: Host-associated > Plants > Roots > Unclassified | place... | reverse complement strand
TGTTTACCGCCGGTGAATTGGATGCCAAACTGAGCTTGGAGAATGGGAGGCTGTCCAAAGGAGAACCAGACTTGACGCCGTGGCTAACGGCAGGAGATGAGGTAGAACCCGGGATGCTCAGAGATAACGCAGGCGTGTTACGCCGTGGGGCTTTGATGGGTGGGAAGGAGGTGGTTGTGAAAGAAAATGCGTCCTCTGCAGAGCGTTTCGCTCTGTATTTCAAAAGTTGGTCGTTTGTGGGTCGTGAAGCGGGCTGGGCCGTAGAGGTGAACGTGAAAGGGTATCTGAACTGAGAGAGCGGTGAAGTGGATCTGGCGCGGTGAGGTCGGGTCGGGGTCGCATAATCTGAAGCAGAGCGGCTGGTAGACCAAGCGTTCGACGGAACGGTGGTCCTAGCAGATCTCGTGCTACGTCCGCGCGAATAACAATTCTTCTTTCAGACGTTGCCATCTTTCTCTTTAGCCACGACAAGACCTTTGAGAAGGTTCAACCACAACTCGTACGTTGTCTTGTTCACGTATAAAGAGAAGTCGATCCCAAGAAGGAACTCTCGTTCCATCTTGTTGATCTCCTCGAGAGGGATACCGGAAACATCGGACCAGGTCTTGTTCGTGTACGTGTTGCTTGAAGGCGCATGAATACGAGCATAGAATGAAGTAAAGGATAGAAATGTACCCGTCCACGAACTTGTTGGCCATCATCAGCGCAGCAATTGCAACCCTAAACTACCCTTATTGGCTGGTGGCCATTCATGGCGGCTGTGAGCGACTCTATTCCATTCATGACGGTTTGTAACAATTACATACACAACTACTATACCCTAGTAAAAGGTTTTACGATGGGTGGCAACTGCGTCTTCCATCACCTTCAACACAACTGCAGTGGAGTAGGAGGGGTGCCATCCCTGGAGAGATTGCATTGATAGTAATTGTTGTTAGCAGGGAGACGCCATCCCTGAATCCACTCGCTGGGAAATTGTTGAAGATCTTGCATCGGCAGAGCTGGGCCTTGCGTCTGCGAGGTAGAGTGTCAGTATCGTCGAGGTCAGGCTGTATCGCAGACAAAAGAACAGGCCCAAAGTCCAGTCGCAGCAACGCAGCAGAGGAGTCAAGCATAGCATCGAAGTAGAAGTTATCGGGAACCGGTGATTTGAGAGGTGGTGCCAGGGACGGTCATGCACGGGGCTGGGCTGGTAACCTACAATGGAGTGTCAGCAGCAAAATCCACCCTGAGGTCCACTGTAGACAAAAGAAATTCACGAATCAGCCCTAACGTCCGTGCTGGGGTGTGCGGTTAGTATTGCGAATGAGTACATACGATCGCGAATAAAATACAGTGGATGGTTTTACCTCGTCCGGGGCGGAGCGACCATGTTCATCTACTGGGGACAGAGGTGGCAAGCAAGTCAGGATTGACTGGCCCACGAGTGCTGTACTGTGCCGTACCTCGTTGGGAAGATGTGCCAGGGATAGTACGTACCAGATCCAAGGAAGACAGAAGGGCCACCGGTATCAGAGCTCGAATTACGACAAGCTCATCGCAGGGTACACGTCGTGATTTGCCAGGGACCAGGATCAGAGGATATAAAAACAGGCGAGTGGGCCTTTGAGCGAACAAGCATTTTGACTAGATGGTGAGAGGGAGAGAGGAGAGGTAACAAGCGATTTTTTTGGGGACGGTATATATCCTGTGGGAACCGATCGGGTCACCCTCGCTGGTCGCTTGTGCCACGCATGCCGCAATTGATTTAACTGGTTGAACTAAGAGTCCTTGAGTCCGGCCATCGGCGGGCAAAACAGGCGAACACACCCATTGAAGTAGGGGGAAAGGATGAAGAAACCTGTGGGATGAAAAATGTGGTAAAGAAGGTAAGTTTTACGATAGAAGGGGGTTTGGGTTCCGGCATTGGTAGATCAAGCGGTCCCATCACCCCGTGCCAGGTAATAGTGGGAGCATTAGCCGCACGAAACAATTGCAGCTGGGATAAAAAAGCGATTTTCTCCCGAAGCTGTTTCCTCGTTGGGCTTTCGCTGCCCCCTTCTGATTCCTCCTTCATCCCCCCAACAAGCAGTGAGACCTGTACTACCAATATCTCCGGGAAGCTGTGCCACAACAGTGAACATTTGCAGGTTATCCGAACAGGGGGTGACTTACGAGAAGGAGAAAGTGGAAAGCGCCTCGTACGCGATATCTCAGTGGGCCAGGCTGTTAAGGATGTACTCTTTAGCCTATTGCTTGAGGACTAGTATGTCGTACTAAAAATGGTGAGCCAGAGGTATGCTAAACACAAACGAGGCTGGTCACCATGTCTGCGAGCCTATAAATTGACTTCGCTGACGGAGATGGGAGTTTCGCTGCAGCCAATCCCCAGTTCTTGTCTGCGCAGGGTCCGAAGTGAGCAAGGCGAGGTGTATCTCACCGGTGTATAAGAAATAGAGCATGGCCTCGAAGCTACGGCAACAGATAATGGCAACCTTCCCCATTCTTGGTGAACCGTTGTCAGGTCTGAAATGCAAGTGATCTGGAAATGTTGGACGGTCCGAGGAATACCGGGGCTAACCTTTTGTCATTTTGAACTCCCCCTACATCTGTTGATAACTGCGACGGATGATCCAAGAGCGTTGTTGAGGGCACTTGCGGATCTAGGTCCCAAGGACTCGAAGGCAGTTCGGGATCGACATTTTCGGAAGCTTCTGCGTACTCCTCTTTGGAGCAAGAAGATCCATCTTCGAGATCGCTGTCGGACAGGTAGTCGTAATACTCGGTGTAAGGGTGGGAGTCAGAGGGGAATTCCACGTTGATGTCCCGAGTTTGACCTTCCAAAAATCCATCCGAGAACACTTCAAGGCTACACAATTAGATTGCAACGCTGTAGAGATTCTTATCACCTACAAGAGGAACAGTAGGGAATCGTATTCAGGGCATGGCTGTTACAGTACAATGGCCATGGTGAACCGACGCGTCCGGAAGCTTCTCTGCGAGAGAAGACATAGAACTTGGTGTCTATAGATGTCCCAGAAGCGATAGAGTTGTCGAGAGCATCTAGTAAAAATCGTGGCGGGTCTGCCATATTGGTTTAAGCGCAGATCTCCACGTTACTGAATAGCGTATGTATTGAGTGGCCCACATTTTCCTAGACTCGTGACCAGTCCGTCACGTGCTTGCTCTTTGACGGTTTGGGCACCGCCACGCAGTGGCAGATTGGACGGTCCCGGAGCTCCCAGAGGGAAGGCGTTGTCAGGTTCGAGTTGCCTTTTCGGGTAACTTATCTTTAATGTAGTCTCGTTGCAACGCGTTGTTATTCTTTGTGATAGATAACAAACGGTTAGACTAGATCAAGAAACCACCGTGCCAGCTCCGGGTCTCTCTATAACATCCACCACTCCGAAATGACCCGCCCAGAATCTCAACAGAAGAACGGTCGCATGTCTGAATGGGAATATTTGTGCCTGACAGTCTTGTGAAGCAAACGCAACGGCTCGGTTCCTGCCTGGCCCGAACCAGTCACTTGAAGGCTGAGAGCACGGACGCCTCCCCACCCCAATGTATTTTTTGGTCCGGTGTTGGATCACGCCGGTGAGTTGAAACATCCGCTCGCACCGTTGTTAGTACCATGGTGACACGTCAGCGCAGCCCACCCCGAATTAAGTCACCGCAGATGAGATTTCTCGATTCCCCACGCCCAGCTCGGAGGCCACCGCCCGGCCACGCCCCTCGAGTCCCTACCGGAACAAGATATTTGCTGAATCAAATGGCAGCAGCCGAACAACACGCGCAGGCGTGGCGCCTGTTCAACAAGAACAGCCTCGGTCCGATACTGGTGAGCGATCATCAACTCGTGTACTTACTTCTTGTTGACGGGCTCATAGTAACTCTGATAAAAAAACGTGGGACTTAATGGATTCGAAAGCGATCCGGTTGGATGATTGTTCGTCGAGGGCCGGAGATATGTATATTAGTTCCAGTAGGGTTCGGTTTATTCCGAGATATCTGGGACTTTTCCTATATGTCGGAAAAATCCCTGGGAAATTATTAGACAAGCGTGGGATTATAACACATTATAACGAATTATAATGGAATTATAACGTATTAAAACAGAATTGTAAGCCAATTTTGATGATTACGAACGAATTATAACAGATTGTAATCAAAATGTATCATCATAGTCAATTATAACTCACGTGCAGTTTTTCCGACATAACGCACGCCGATGAAACTGAAGTACCAGGAGCCCGGTCGGGGTCCTGGCAGTTCCCTCGAAAGGTTTCGGATGTTCGTCTAGATGCAAGCGTAGTGACGGTGTAGCCTTATGGACACCCACCATGAGGCCGATTATCGCGAATCTCATTCAGCTTGATGCTCGCCGGAGGTGTTCACTGCCCATGGTCAGGGAAATACCCACGACTACTAGCAGCTTTTCCGCGGTAAACCCTCCGTGAAATTGAATTACAGCTGTTTGCATTTCGATAGACCGTTTCCTATAGGATACGGTCCCAATTTGTTGTTTATTTTTTGAATGGGACTGGGGCCTCGGCACCCCGGCATGACGTTCGATACTGGGGCCATGTCCCCTATGCAAAACCCGTCCCCGCTATCAGGCCACTCATGAAAACCAAGGCACATCCCTGGCATGAACTGGGGGTCGTTGGCGGCCCCGCAGACCGAAAACCGAACGGGATAACCGAGTTCCCAGCCGACTTGAGGCCAACGGACGAGTCGGCCAATGCCCCGATGCCGGGATGCCGGACCCCAATACCATCAAAAGGTAAACAACGAATTTGGGCTGTATCCTATAGGAAACGGTCTATCGAAACGCAAATAGCTGTAAGCAATAAAAGAGCCTTACGGGTTTGTTCCCCTCGCGTTCTGGGGGGTTGACCCATGATATACGTAATGCTATACTGGGTGAGACTCCGCATTTAAGGGGATGGCGCCATCTGACAGCCTTATCCATTCCTCCCTCCTTCCGCCTATCCGCAAGCCCCCAACTGCTAGAAGTAGACTTGTCTATCGACCGATGACGTCTAACTATCGTAGGTCGGGAATTTCAGGGCGGCTTTTTTGCTGACCGCTGCATATTCTAGCATTCGGGGCTACCTTCCTCACGCAACTCATGTCACTGAACATAGGGTCCAGGGAGTTCCCAAACACCCTCATCAAGATGCTAGCATCTCAAGAAGGTGTGAACACCGTAATGTCGTTGCAGGGCGACGGCGCTTCGACCCCCGTCGAAATCCTTGATCACGTGAGCAGACCGGCTTGAAATTTGGAGCATCCCCGTTCATTGATGCCCTGGCAGGCTTTCGAGGCTCCGAATATGGACCTTGATATCCGGAGAGTCTGTGGCTCACAGACCATTCTTCCCCTTTCCTGCGTAATCTCGGGTAATATCTCGAAGGAGGGCGACATCGCATTTGCTTCTGGGAGCTTCACGGATGTCTGGGGGGCCGTCACAACGATGGCCCTGTGTGCATCAAAGCATTCCGCACCTATACAACTAAGAACCTGTCAAAGATCAAGCAGGTACGCAACGGGTGATCTCACATGTAATGCACGCCTCTGAAGGCTGATGCCAGCGTTTGTTCCAGGAAATCGTGATCTGGAGGCGTCTCTCTCACCCGAACGTCCTACCCGTGCTGGGTGTCTCCCCAAAGTTGTCCCCACTATGCGTAATCGGTGAATGGATGATTGATGGAAACATCATGGACTTCACGGATGAGCACCCCGAGGTCAATCGCCTTCGTCTCGTACGCACAACCTCTGTTTCTTCCCATCCTCAAATCCTGAAATACCCCTGAAGCTTGCAGAGGCAGCAATCGGATTGCAATACCTGCATTCGATGGATATCATACACAGCGACCTCAAACCCGTGCGTGCCGCCAACCATTCCTTCTGGCCACCGCTGATGATTCCACACAGGCGAATATCCTCATCGACCGCGACTTCAATCCTCGTCTTACCGACTACGGATTTATCGCAACCGTACCGGATCCGACCACTTTTGGTCCTGGTGGCACGACGTCTCCCACTATTGGAACTGTCCGATACACGGCACCGGAACTGCTGAACCCCTCCGGCTTTGGTCTGAACAGCAGCAACTCGACGAAGAGGAGTGACATCTATGCATTCGGAATGGCTGCGTACCAAGTGAGTACCGGGTGTTTACGTAAGCCACGACTCAAGGCAGTGTCCAGGTGGTCACAAGAAAGCAACCCTTCCCCGGGGCCAAGGATGGGGTAATCATATGACCGTCGTTACCGGTGAGCGACCGGTGCGCCCTCAAGAGTCCAATGAATTGGTTTCCGACAACGTCTGGAACTTTATTCCTAGGTGCTGGTCTTCTTCATGGGACGGTCGACCCGATGTGGACTTTGCGATTAACGCGCTGCACGATGCAGCCGATGCTGTCGAGATCAGACGTAGGAAAGCACATGCTACCACCACCAATCAGGAAGAAAGGACTCGCCGAGAGACTGGTGTGTCACGAATATTGAATACTGATCATGAGCAGAGGTTAACGATCGTGGTCAACAGGCGCTCTCTCGCAGAACCGTGACCTGCTGAAGCACCGAGCGGGCGATCCACCGATCCAAGATGCCCTTCGGCCTTCCCCACCGACTCTGGGGTTTCCTCCGATTCCCTCTTCATTCGCTGCCAAAACACCTACAGGCTCCAAGGCAAAGGAGGGGAGATGAAAAGTATGTTCCACCCGCTGACATCGTACAAGCACTAACCCCGTTGTCAAAGAAATACAGGGAAGAGGCTTCAGGACGTGGCACGATTCCACCAGTTTCCACCGGCAGGAGGCAACGCTTGTGGGGTGCAAGGCTGGGATCGTTCACCTATCTTCGTCGGATGGGGTGTTGCTAGAAATACCCGAGAGCAAACTGTCTGGAGACGGTCTGGGATATATTCAATTACAAGTTTATAGAAAGGGGCAGCAGAAGGTGACCTGCTATTTCGTCCGTGTCCGTTTCCGTTTGCTGATATAACTCGAGACAGCCACCGCAAGACAGTATGAGTCGGACCTCCGCGCGTGTTGATTTTTCTCATTATTGGACAGGAACCAGAGAACCCGCTGCCAAACGACTGGGTATTATGGGAAGGTTCCTAACCTTAGCAGGACTACGACGAAACAAATAATCAATATGTAGAGTCCGAGTCTGAGGTTGTCCAATGTCAAACCTCCTTCGGAGTAGGTTGGAACCCAGCCTCAAGTTCAGAGCTCGGGTTTGAAGAGGGGGGGAGCTCTGAATTCTCCGGAGGGTCTACCCTGGTCCTACCCCTTTCCACATCCACGACGGTTACGTTGAATCGTCAACGTAAGTGTACAACGTCGGCTGTAATGATTATTAACACTATTGCGGGTCATTCGGATCTTGTTATACGTCCTTATCATACACTCATATTAGATTATCCGCCTCCATCAACTTGTATCTATGTTCCCGGGACCGAAAGTCCTGGGTCTTTTTTTTCCGTTTACCTTCCACCTCCGTCCTGCAAAAAACACAAAAAAGCGGGCAGTCATGTGAACCCATAACACCGAGGAATGGTAGGATGTTCTCGTGTCGGAGCCACTTCCATTCAACGGCCTCCTTGACAAGTAGCTTGGGGTCTCATGTGAGCGGTCACTCGGTATCTTCGGGATCTAGCCACTTACCCTGTGTACTTTCCCAAGGTCTGCTGTGGTGGTGACCTTGAGGGACTTTATCACGACAGGCTGTCGATTATCGATTAAGCTTAAGAGTCACTTTGTAAACGCCCGAAATGGCATCACCCACGGCGACCTCAACTCCGTACGTGCCACCAGACATTTCCTCGTCTCGTGCTGACCACCCCGCTCAGGCGAACATCCTCATCGACCACAATTGTCATCCCCGTCTCGTAGGCTATGGCCTACCATTTCGCACCAACGATGGTCTGGATACCGGAATCCACATGGAGAAGAGCGACATCTTCGCATTCGGGCCAGTCACCTATCGGGTAGGCACATGTTTTTAGTTTCACGAACGGAGGCTAGAGCCATTGTCCAGGTACTCACAGGGAAACAACCTTCCTTCGGAGATGAGGGTAAAATCATAGGTGGTATTGCGCGGCCCGCCTACCCGCCAGATCTCAACGAGCGGATTTCAGGTGACGTCTGGGACTTGATTTGCAGGTACCGGCCCGCGTCCTTGGATGAACGACCCGATCCTGATACCGTAATTAATGCACTGGACGACGCAGGGGATACTGTCGAGCTCTGGAGGGGATTGGAGGAGGCGGAGCTTATTTGCTTCTTAAACGGTTGTAGAGATGGGCCTAACAGGTATCAGGATGTGAAGGCGAAAGCATACTGGTTTGTAGATGTGCTCGGTTCGGTGCGTAAATTCGGGAATTAAGTATCTCAGGTGGCTTAACCGTGTTTACAGGCTTTGACAACGGAGGACTACACTGGCGAAAACAAAAGAAGTGCCAGAGGTATCTGTGCAAATTGTGGTATTTTTGGCATCCTTCCGTCGTCATTCGTGCTCGAACCAACATTTGAAGAACGTGAAACTGAGCCGTTCGCCACAGGCGGTTTTTCAGACATTTACAAGGCAGCTTTTGGTCGATGCCCTGTTGTAATAAAGTCTCAGGGTTACCACCATAGCAGACCTTGGGAAAGCACGCAGGGTAAGCAGCTAAATCCTGAAGACACCAAGTGACCGCTCACACGAGAACATCCTGCCATTTCTCGGTGTTATGTTGAAGTCTCCGCATTTTTTGATCACACCGGAACGGATGGAGAACGGGAACATCATGGAGTTTGTCAGAGTCCATCAGAATCACAATCGCCTGCGTCTCGTAAGCGGACCGTCTGCCGTCTGGATCCATTCTTCCGCCGTACCGACCGTCTCAATAGCTTATAGGTGTCGTGACCGGACTGGAATATCTGCATGAGCACGATATCGTGCATGGAGACCTGAAGAGGGTGAGTCCCTGATTCGGTGTGCACTTAGTGCCAACGCTAATCAACGCTACAAGCTCAATGTCCTGATAGATTCAGAATATCACGCTCGCTTGGCGGACTCCGGACTCACCATGGTAACTGACGAATCAACAGCTGGAAGTGCTACCAATCACTGCGGAATGAGGAGTACGATCCGATGGATGGCACCGGAGGTGGTGTATCCCGAGAAATTCGGGTTCGCTGGCAGGTACAGGAAACGGCTTCCGTCAAGGGGCACGGATATCCTACACACTAGGCATGACAGTCCTCGAGATGAGCGCTTTCACATCCCAAATCCCACCATTAGAGTATCATACAACTCTCTGGATAGGCCATTACAGGATTTCACCCATTCGACGTCATCTCCGCGGAGCTGGCTGTCATATGCAAAGTCCTCGAAGGGGGCCGACCTGATAGACCATTTTCAGGGTTTTCGGACCAGTTGTGGGAGTTGTTAGCGGACGCTTGGCAAATGTGTGATATCGCCAGATCTATAACCCCTGATACCAACCCACCAGCGGCTCAACCAACCCATGCCACTCCAGTTCGACACCGCGGCGAAAGCTCGGCCACGCTGAGCAGCTCAAAGTGTTCAACCATCTCCAATATCGGGTACGTTTTCAGATCTGAGTTACGTTCTCCGTGTTAACTCATGCTCTGCATTCGTGGCGACATCACAGGGCCGATTACGAACGAAATATCCAATCCCCAGTCCTGCAGAGCCACAGATATGCTCTGTTTCCTATTCTCATTTTGTAAAACCGGAGGCGATGCGGCTCAAGTCAGGCCCAAAGACGAAGAACTAATAGCTGTCTTCACGAAGGTTCAGGAGTTGGCGAGTAAGCAAAATACTCCTCTGAGAATCAATCTAAACTCTGTGTAGGCGGCGCCCACTACTACCATTTCTCGCGTGGTCTGATTTGGGCGCAGTATTACTGCCACAGACGAGGCCACCATGTACGATCCGTTGATCAAGGCCTTCAATTATGCCTTGGATCGGTTATCCAAAGTCGGCGTAGATGGCTTATCCGAGTTCAAGAAAGAGCGCTAAATCGTCTTCACACGCAGCGACACGAAGTGCATCGGGACCGAAACGTATCTCCAAGGCTTGTACAAGCCGGACATTATTCTAATCAAATGGAGCAAGTTCAAAATGGAATACGGGTCCGAACACCACTCTTACCCGGAGTCTTACAGATCTGAGATATGTTGTAAATCTCGGCGCAGCAAGCCCCCCCCTCGGCTGGTGCAACATCCTATCGACAGTAGAGGTAAAGCGCAGTGAATCTGGGGGTGCTGGATCTGAGGGCAAGGCAAAGGCGAGATCAGTCAAGTCGAAGTATGGTGCAGGTTTCATGGATCTCCGAGGGGATGAGACGCCAGAGTTATCCAAACTCCCGCAGTTTGCGCCGCAGAAAATGGTCGACGAAGAATATCCGATGGATCGTTGTATGTCTATCACCCTCCTTTTCTCTTCACATTCTCACCAGGTCCAGTTGGGACACGCACTAGCACGAAGTCAAAGTTCTCAACCTTCGACTTCGGATCGGCCGCTTTCACCCCAGAAGAGGCGCAGAGAACTGCACGAAACCGCAGAGACAGCCCCGAAGAGGGCCAGGAGCGATGGAATTGCAAAACTTGGTGGGACCAGCGAACCGGGGGCGAAGCTGAACGAACCGGAGGCAGAAAAGCCGGCGGGTCCTTTTCCCCCAGCCCGGCAAAGCCGTTGAACGTGATGTCACAAAAGACGGTTGGCTGCATAATCGAGCATCAACTGGGCAGTCTTTCGATACACCGTCTCAATCCACCACCATGGACTCCTATCCACAAAAATTGTTAAAGCGCACTCGTGAGTCACCTCACGTGCTGAGAATGACACGGGGTACGTTTCGAACCTGACATTTGACATGGCTTAGGGGACAGCGGTTGCTTGAGTGCTGGAGGTTCCCAAAGGGGTTCACAAAACATTGCTCAACCTTCACGCACGCGTCAAGCTACTACTAACAGCGGTACGACACATTTTTGGGTTCATATGTAGCGCACTAATCAGGTCGCGCTCAGACCTTGAACAATCAACTTCTGGGGAGCCAATTTCGCAGTGGAGATCCGTAATCTCCCCCAAGAACTCTGTAGTCAATGCTTGTTCACCATACAAACTCGCAAGCGATGGACTACCGCGATCTCCGAGCAGCCTCCTACCGCCACCCCGCAGGAAGATGCGTACCGTGCAGCGGCGGCACCCCAGGAATCCGCTGTGCGCTGTATGTTTGGATCTGATATCAACGCGGGCTACTTCGCAGAATGGGGACGCGCGCGTCAGATGAAAATTTTAACGGTCATGTGGCCCAGAAGGTCCGTTTGTTGATATCTAACCGTCGAAATCATTCTCCTGGCTGATTTTTTGCACCGACGATACATATTTCCATGTGGCAGTGAAAATCCTGGGTGATCTGTTCTGGCCCAAACCGTACGCCACCTGCTCATATTAAGATCGTATGGACCAACACATCCACGCCCTTACACCTTCAATATCCTAGCTGCGCAAGGTGTTTGGAAGATTATACCCGACACAGTTCTTCCTTCTGTTCCCTCCCTCTTCTCGCCTCCTGTCTGTTTTCTCACAGGCTCTGCCACTCGGAAGTAAGGATCTTCGGGGCTTGTGCGCCAACCCCCCTGGCTTGTTGTAATATAATGTGCTGTATTCCCTCTTCATATACGAATCATGTACTTGTACCTGAGCCGACAATGATTTTGTGGACCTACCCTTGGTACCGGCGGCGCGCTCCGTGTGGTCACGAGGCAGGGTGATCGGGAGGGTAAACATGCGGCATGGTCGAATGTTTGGCCCGGTTGCTGGGGCAACTGTTATACCAACCATGGTGTGCCCACAAATGGGGCCCCGCCCTGCGGACCTCACCGAATGGAGCAGGATGGCCTGCCTTAGCCTTGCTGCTGGGTGGAGACTCTCCTACTTTGAGAGTTCTGTGGTGGTGTGGCTACCATGGGCTACCTTGAGCTAGGGCAGTTCTGCCCTGGCAGCCAAAGTTCGCCACCCAGCCACCCCCCACCACACCGAAGCTCTCCCAAGAGTGCACGAAACACCCCACACCAGCCACCTCCACCCCCTTTCGCGCATCCCAGACCATGGGTGGACAACAGGCCGAGCCTACCCCTCGGTAAGTGCCTTACCACTACATGCGTTCTAAACTCAACATTTACTCCTTCCAGCCCCCGAGATTCCTTTGGACGCCCTCGCTCCAGCGTTTACTCTGTGGCCATCCCGCCTTTCCTACGTTGAAGTCGCGAAACTTCCAGAAGCCGGATGCATTCGAAACAGTAGGCGCCATCTAATTCAAGGCTTATCTTCAACCCGCCGAGCCAGCTAGGACCATTCCCACCGAACAGCTTCAGGATGGAGATGGATGGGTTGCTCTCAGTCGCCGGCTGAACACCAGCTCCAGTGCCTCCGCGCAACACCCCACCGCAACACCCCGGGTCGCAATTCCGCCGGCATCCTTGCCCACCTCATTTCGACCGTCGGTTACCCTGGCTTACCTTTGACCTCTTCATTCTCGCACGTAACAATCCCCCCCCCCCACTGTATCTTGACCATCTTCCTCCCGTTTTTACCTCCCGCATGGCCAGAGACCGCACCAAGAAGTCCAAGTTTCCTGGTTCTGCTGGTGGTGGCGATCTTCAACCCATGGTTTCTTCCTCGCACGAAACAGGCCCCTTGAGGTGCAGGGAAGAGATCCGCCACCAGTATATCAAGCCAGAGCAGCGAAGGCGCGATGAGCTCCGAGAGGGTTACCACCGGTCTCAAGGACTCTTCCTTGCCCCAACTGGACCAGCATCCTATCCCAGAAGACCCCAGTGAAAGCCGGCTGGGTGGTGTACTGTATCCTAAGCGAGAGCGTCTCCCTCCCGGCTGCCGCGTCCAATACCACCTCGATGCTGCCAAACCGATGTACGGGCAGGGCCTTCGTTCCGAACGTTCCAATCCGGATTACTCCGTTATCGGTAAAATTGCCGGTTCGGACCCCACTGGATTGAAAGAGGGCATCCAGGTAAGCTCAATTCGGCTGCATCACCGGTAATTCGCTGATCGCTAACAGACTGCCGGCCAAACAGAATGCTCCTGAGGGTGCTGCCATTCTCTTGCACGCCCGTGCCCACAGCCCCGCCGGTGTTGGTCCAACCCCTGCCCAATGGAAGGAAGTCTCAGATCGCGCCAGGGAGAAGAAACTCAAGTTCCCCTTCTTCGATATGGTGTACCGAGGTTCCGCCTCTGAAAACACCACCAAGGATGGCTTCGCTGTCCGCTACTTCGCCGAACGGGGCCACCAGATCGCTTTGTCCCAGTCCTTCATGAAGACCACGGGTCTCTACGGCGAACGTGCTGGTGCCTTCCCGGCCCTCCTCCCCGCAGCGCCGGACACATACGACCGTGCCGGGGTGGGGCGGCAGCCGCACCCTGGATCTATCCCGCTCTCCGGCATCCTTGCCCACCTCACTTTGACCGTCGGTTACCCTGGCTTATGCCGCCGTGCAGTACCGCGCGTTATAGAGCTCTCGATGAGGAATCCATGACCGCGGGGGGCGCCGTGCCAGATATCGAGTTTGATGGCGGCCCCCCATTGACAGACGGTGTTAACCGTTCCGCAAGGGCAACCGGCCCAATGACCGCCGTCTATCTTCCTCCCTCCACCGTTGCTTCTCCTAGGTCTCCTTCCATCCCTCTTGCCTCATACTCAGCCAGCATCCCGCCTGCTAGTCCAGTTCTTTCTTCTTTCGGCATCCCCACCAGTGCCAATGTCTCTTCCCAGCACTCCAGACCCTCTTCCGCTCATTCGTCTCGAATGCAAAACATCCTCTTCTCAGGTAATATTATCGGTCAGGGTCTTGATTTTCAAGGTGAAAGGGTTCGGTTTCTTCCTATTTACGCCAGCCATCACAACGATGGCGGCGATCTCAACGCTTCCTCCATCAAGTTCGAGGCCGTCAAGGCCCTCGGTATGGAAGCTACACCGCCGTCTACCAAGTCCGCCAGAACTTGTCCGGCTACCCGCCACTGGCCGAAGATCTCTTGCCGGCCAACGCTGTAAACTTCGATGGCATCCCCTCCTCTCCTGTTCCCGCGAGGTACGGTCGTGAATATGCTCTCAGATGTCTGTCCAAGGCCGGTCTTGACAAGGACTCTCTGAGTACCCAAATGTTTGAGGTATGGCCCCCTCGTTTCCCCCTTATATTCCCCCTCTAACTGCCGTGTCAAAGGCAACGGTTCACCAGTCTCTGCCTATTCACCCGAATATCGTCACGCTCTATCGTACCCTCAGAACGCCTTCCTACCTCCTCCTTCTCGAATACGTTCCCGGACAGGACCTCTTTTACTTTTTGAAACAGCCATGCGGTCATCATAGACCGGAGCCCCCATCCTCTCCTTTCTCCACCGAGTCTCACTCCGCCTACCTGAGTCTCTTGTCTTCTCTCAACCCAGACCAACTACTTTCGCGCACTCGCTTGCGGCTCATATCCTCCATGTTCTCCCAGATGTGCCAGGCTGTCGCCATCTGCCACTCGGTGGGCGTCTTCCATCGGGACATCAGGCCTGAGAACTCTATCTTCGCAGATGGGTGGGTCAAATCTCCAGATGGCAGGCGGGAACGCAAAGTCGTCGTCAAGCTCACGAACTTTGGTTTGTCCACTAATGGCATTAGGTCTGCTGGTATGGATTGCGGATCCGCGCCATATATGGGCTACGGTATGTGTTTCCGAACACCTCCACTCCATCCTTCTCTAATTACAGTGGCGCTTTGATATAGAGTGTAGGAATGACGTTGCCCCAACGTATTCTCCTCGTGCCGCCGGTGTTTGGTCACTTGGAACCATGCTGATCAATATGTACGTCTCAACTCCTCCCTTTTCACGTGAACCCACGTTGAACTGCTTTTGATATAGGCTATATTACTACAACCCATAGACCGATACGGCTGAAGGAGCTTGTCCATCTTTTAAACCTTACCGCCAAAACCCGATCAACTTTTTCATGCAACGGTTCACCGGAATGGCAATGCCAGCGGTATGCTTCCTTGCCACCCGTGTCTTCTGTATTCTCGGAGATTCTTCCGATGGCAGTCCTCGTGTGACCGCCGAGTAGTTTGGCATTTGGGCCAAAGACCTTCCGGCCCATTTCTCCGTCCCCAGTCATGTTTGCGTGGTTTCGGTTTCCTCCATTGAAGGTCACCCCACTCCCGATCTCCCTCAATCCAGGCCCGCATCTCGGCAAGCTTCAAGCCACCAACAACCCCGTCGCCAGGCGCGGTTCCAGGTCTGCCCCGCGACCCCCACCATTTGCTCACAGATATGTGGAGACTGGGTTGCCTACCATCATGGACAACGGCAACGAAGGTGAAGTACATGAGGAACCTCATAAGGATGGGGCTCAGCCTGACTCTCGCACACTGTCGAATGCAAAGAGGCGCAAGCGCAGGGTACGCCATCATTGTCAATGGCAGGCGGGTGTCCGTTTCGATCGAGAGTCAACTGGAGATTCCCATCCTGAGACTGGTCTGGTCTGACCCTCCGGTCCACACCGCTGCGGTGTCTCACTCCTGTTGATATTAGTTATCCACACTAAAAGTATTTTTATTTTCCCTGGCTATATTGTATGTGATAGATTTTTTTGTATCCTTATCTGAGCAATAGATTCGACACTAAGAAAGCGTTAAGGGACCTCTGTCCCCCCCGAAGGCAATCCCCAGTTTTGAGAGCAGTACACACTTCCTGATCGGGCCGGTTATCTTGATCAGTACCACTCCTCACCCTCCGCATCTACCAATGGTTTCTTCCTCAACCCTTGCACAGATTGCCCAGTCAGCTGCCAGTGATGACCGCTTCTTGGCTGCCATCCGAGGAGCATACACTGAAGTGGGAAAAAATGGGTTGGAGCCATTTATCGTTGATCGCCTTCCTCCAGGCATGCAGATCAGTGAGCTAGATGGATGTGACATTGTTTCAGACTTTTTCACCGTGTTTGGGTGAGTTCACCCCCCATCTTTGACTCAAGCACCATCCTCATGATCTAACCACTACCCTCCAGGCAGAAGCGATTCAAGATCCCAGCTCCTGTCCGGGATGCACACTCAGAGTTCGAGAAGTCCAGGAGAGCCCTTTATCACCAGCACCGGAACTTTGCCCAACGGCTCCGCATTGACAAAGCCTCTGCCATCACACGCAATGACTATCTATCAACAATCCCCACAATCACCCTCTCTCGGCTTAATGACGAATACCCTCCTCACCTCCATGACATCTGTGAAACTGAAGACATAGAGACCCTCTGGACTGATTACCGCCATGATAAGAAGCATCCTGATCTACGGGAAGCCCGTCCCCATGGTGGGTCCTGGCCAAAAACAATGGTTCTTGATGAAGCGGAACTACAGAAGGTGGTGGGGGTCAGTGAGAGTGCCATTTTTAAAGATGCAGACACAGGAGAGATTGTTGCAGTTGTTCTCCGGAATGTGTGTGGTGAACAGGGAGTTCTTGACTGGGTTACTGATGTCATCCATGAGAATGTTGGTTGGCGCCGAAATGTGAGGGTGAGTACTTTGTGTCTTCTGGCCCACCATTAGCAACTTACTGACTGCTATTTTAGAAAGCTGACCCAGGACACATCTGCCAGATTGGCTACACTTCTGGAGCAAGAAGCAAACCCAAGCTGGATTGGGCCCGCAATCTCCTCCGGAAGATATCACCAGAAGATCTGCTTGATCTCAATTATCAGTCAAGCTCAACCTTTGCACTCTTCTGGAATATGATCCATAGCCGCCTCCCTGCTGCAGTCACCCAGAACTTCGAGTCCTTCTTGGAGGAAACTGGCATCCCACATATGGATGCATACCGCACAGTCGGCAGTTCGAAGGGCAGCTACATGGTCTCCGATCTGAACCAGACATTTATATTTCATGACATCCCTCTCCCTCCCCCATCAGGGGTCTTTGTTCAGAACTATGCAAGGTGTGTGTGATACTGTGGAAGGCTCTTTTGTTTCTGATTGCATTTCCCAGGTTCATCCACAAAGAGAGGAGTCCCCATCAATATGCCATCTCATGGACAACATGTAGAGAATGTGATCAGGGTGTTGGGGCAAACTTTTATATCAGTGCATATGGGATTAAGGTTTGTTCAGCAGCTGATACTATTACTGTGTGGCGGCCAAAGGACTACCATGGTACAAGCCTACCATGCTGTACTCCCACAAGTGCAGAGGATGATGGTGCAGACTATTCCCAAGTTTCCTTGGCAATAGTAACCCCTCCAAACCTGGTAGGGCAATGGAAAAGGGTACAAGCAAAAGAGATTACACTTGCAGAGGCTGAAGATCTTGCAGCTCAGGGTGAACATTGAAAACATCTCTGCTTTGTTTTATACATCATTGTAAGTAGTACTTGCCCAGAAATTGTCTTGTGTAGATCTTGGTCTCCTCTATTTCGATGCAGCACTGTATACTTCTCTAGAGTAATGCTGGTATGATGGCACAACCTCTCCCTGCCATGTCAAACATGGGCACAACAATCACACCTCCTTGTCTGCTGGCTTAACACCATCAAACAACATAACACCTGAGGTGTGGTGCCTTGTGAGTAGCAAAGAGCAAAACCATTAAGACATCGGTGATTTCTTCAATAAGCTTATCCCTAGTTTTACCATCTGCTCATGTATGTGGGGTACAAGGCTGATCAGCATGGTACACCATTGCAGGACAAGGCCAAGATATCCTGCTCTGCAGCTAATTCAATATAAGACCTGGGACAGTTTTATTACATTTTAGAGGAGAGTAACATACAGTTGGTGGAGTTAAAGATCTAGGCAAAGACAAAGGTATTGAACACAAGTGGTGATGGCCAGGTCCTCATGTTCCAAGTGATCTATACCAAGCTTGTTCTTGTCCTCAGGCCAACCGATGGCCTCCGTTTGCTTGTGACTCGAGAAACCGAATATATCTTTGATGGATCTGCCGTCGCCGTCGTCTTCCTTGCTAACCGAGTGATATCCCTTCGAGATGACACCGAATTGGTTATACTTGATGCCGTAGTGGGAGAGCATGAAAATGTAGGCAGCAATGGTGGCGATAACGGGGGGGATAAAGAGGAGACCATAAAGGGCAGCACTCGTGGATTGGTAACCTCTCGGTTCGATGCTCCAGCTCATCGTCGCGTCGTCCACAATCAGGGTCCATGAAAGGTGGGGTTTCGGCGGGGCGGACATATTGACGAAGTTGATAGCCAAGGAGTTCGGGGGAAGTCGATCGAGGACACCACCGCCGTCGGTATCACCGTAGAAGTAGTCATCAAAATCGTAGACATTCAGCTGAATAGACGGGGGGCATCCATCCATAATATCGAGCTCCCACTTTCCGTCACCGTTTTGCTTGAATTTCGAAGGAACGTCCGAATCGATGCCAAACCTATTGAATTCTCCTCGAGCGAGGAAGCGGGGGACTCGGCGGGGTTTGTCGTATGGGAAGTCCGCATGCATGACGGTAGCGGCAGAGCTCGCGGCCGCCGACCAATCTGAGAGCGGTCATATTCAATTACCAGATTCTCGATGCAGGCAGAATCTTGAACTCACAGTCCACGACGACATGGTTTCCTTTCCAAAAGATCTTCTTGTTCTTGAACGCCAACTTCGGAATGGTCGTGGTGTCTTCCCAATCTGTCCAGTCCGTCCAGTTCTTCCCGAAGTTGACACTGTACCTCAACTTCTCGACTCCGAACGCGCTGTGGCTGAACACGAGATTATCACCGCTCTCGGTGAGCGCGGCCGTGTCGTAGTCAGAGTCCGGGAACACCATAACGTTGTTCTTCTTGCCCTTTCGCAGGAGGAGATGGTCGGTAGCCTAACCACGCAAGCGCGGTGGTTGGTCAGAATTGGCACAGGGAACTTTGGTATCGAAAAAACGACTTGCCCCCGTTCGAACTCCGTTTTGGTTCTGTGGACTATTGATCGTGATCGTCAAAATACCGTCCGCGATGTTATCGATTGTTGCCTTCCAGTACCACCTTGAGAAGACACGGTGTGATTCTACAGGATAGAAAAAACTATATCAAGCGCCTTCCCTTCTTTGCGCCTTCCCAATTCTCCTCCGCTCTGAGTAGAGCATAGGGCGTCAAGGAGTCGTCACGCATCACCGATTCATCGATGATCGTGTGCGATTTGTGTTCCAGTCCCGGTGGCGGATAAGGGTACTGTGAATGGTGTCCCGTCACCTGATCCTGACCCATGCGGTGGTTGTTCGTTGGGCCCACAGCTAGAAGGGGGTTGGTCGGGATTGTCCGCGAATGATGTGGCTCCATCGGCTGGGACGGAACCTGTGTCCTCTGATGCTCGCTTGGTGATCGGTATTGAGACGGAGAAACATTCCAGGAGGAGGGGGAGGAAGAGGAAGAGGATGGAGAGGGTTGTTGTTGCGATGGTGGCAGCTGCTGGTGCAGAACGGCAAAAAGCTGTGGAGGATCAACTCGAGCCTTGCCCTTTTCCTGCCCGAAGGAACCACCCAGGGCTTGGTTCGTATGAGGGACATCAATGTCGACTTGAACTCGGAAGAACAAATTATCGCGAGAGAAGAATGCTCGCTCCTGAGTATGGAAGAAGCTCGAACCAGGGCTGTAGGGTATTTGAGGTGCGAGGGCAGGCCACATCTCCATCAGATCGTGAGCGGTAAGCGGGGTTGGGAAGCCAGACCGTCTCCCATGGCAGGGAGGAGAGCATGCGGAAACTGGGAACAAGATAGGCGGAGATTCAGAGATTGCGCCACACTGTACACATTTTTGGCTTTGTGAGGGTGGAGGGGTGTTAACAGTAGGAGCGTTCAGTGGCATGCTTGTGGGAAGCAGCCGGGCCGCAACGAGCCCCACGGCGAGACTCAGTTGGGTAATCACATTCCATCCCTCGGGACTTGCATCGACTAAAAAGGAAGCAAAGAGACGTGCACGGCCTGGTTGAAGTTTTCGTAGAAGTAGTCCTAGACTGTGGCGCGGGTTGGAACACGCTCTCGACAGTTGACAGCCAACCAAACATTGACCACCTCGTCTTCCGGCGGGTGAGACAGCACGATACGAACTGTGGATTGCCACAGAAGAGCGGTGAGAACCTGGAAAGTGCTGGCACCTGGAGCTGATGAGGAAGAATTGATCGCGTTTTTGATCTGGGTGAGCTTCTGGGTTGTCGTGTAGATTTGGACGAGGTCAGTTGGCTCTGGGAGAGGGAAGGGAGGAGGAGGCTGGTCTGGAGAGAGATGGTGATACCGGGGATTGACGTCATGAGTGGGAGAGAGGACACGGGCATGGATGGAGTTTCAAAATGCTCGAGTGGCTCGCGCGACCGGGTTTTTGGAACGGTTGACAGGAACGGCTTGTTGGCGAGACGGCGGGCGTAGGCGTAGGCAAAGTCCATCGTTGAGCCTAGATCGCCGACCACGCGATGGGCAACGACGCACAACACGTAGGTGAACTGCAGCGCATGGTCACTAGTAGGATGCACATTCGATTTGTTTGGCGGAAAGATTACGTGGTGGAGGGAGGCGAGCAGTATGTTGGGTCAGGAACCGGTAGTTTTGCAGGATAACGAGACGTACTAGAGTCTAGTCCCGACCCATTGGACCCACTCGCCGAGTCACGCGATTAGCACGTGACACGCCGATCAGTGGCCGAGTCGCCTCGCGCTGAGTCTCTGCTACTCACTTCCGTGATCGTGGGGTCTGCAGACGACCTCCAGCGACTCCTCCTCCAGGCCCTCATGTCCAGAAGGGTCGTAACGAGGGCACTCGCCAGGATTCTCCTGAAGAAGTGTGTAGAAGCCGTCAAGGGTCCGTCTTCACACCCTATCCGTGGCGGATGGGATCTAATGGAGCCGTGCAGCTGCAAAAGGGGACTTGGATATCCGGATCCCGGATAACGACGACTCGCTTAACATTTTTGTGGTCAATCTCAAGGTGTCTTTGGATAAACTCGATCTGGAGATTGTCCCTTTCGTGGATGGGCTCACAGGGAACCAAGTCTACATCTTGGTTTGTCCACGCATGTATTCGTCTCTCTTCGTATCGAGGGACTGATACACTTGCTACCCAGGCGAACCGGAAGGGGGATGAGATCGCACAACTGGCTTCGAATTACTCGCCTGCAGAGTTGGCATATTTCAAAGTTCTCTTGCGTCTCTATCACACCCCCTTCTTGATCTCCCTTCGATATACCTACCGCGAATCCAGGTCGAAATGATTGTCACAGCACCGAATTTATCTTAATGTCTTTCGTCGATGGCAGCCCTTCGAAAAAGCCAATCTCTCAAGGCAACGTTCATGATGACCTATGCGGAGCGCGTGTTGGACACTTTCGTTGCTCGTGGATGGTTATACAAGAGCAAGTCTGTGCTCCAATCAATTGTCGCGATTGTTTCAACCTCAGGCTGACTCTTTGATTATTACATACAGGAAGGGGAGGTACTCTCTCACAACCCGTTCTACTGTAGAGCTTCAAACCTACATCACGAACACCTTCCCGAACGATATCCTCCATTGTACCGTATGCCACGAGACGGTATTTCGTGGAATCAGGTGTTGCACCCGAAACTGCAAGGGAACACTTCACAGTCACTGCTACGCGATGTATAAAGGGACTAGACAACTTGTCCTACATGCGACACACCCTGGAGTGGAGATTCGGAAAGCAAACTGAAGAAGGTCGGTGGAGGAGCATTCATGGAGGGTCAAGACAAACACGCGAGGGCGAGGAGAAGGACAGAGGACGATGAGGACGAGGACGAGGTTGTATATCATGAAGGTGAGGACGGAGAAGACGTTGAAGCTGGAGGGAGCACCCAGCCCTCGCAGACGAGGAGGAGAGTATGAAGCTGGATGGAGAAGAGGAATCCGCTCCTAAGAGGAGGGGGACACGAAGGAGTAAAGTTATGGAGGACGAGGACGAAGACGAACAAGAGAGGCCGAAGCGAAAGAGTCGGCGATAATGATTATTTTCCTTCGTAGGCTAGTGCACCTGGTGCGACGCGCGTACACTGCAGTCAGTCGTCTCGTGCTGCATTCAAACCTAAGCATCGGCGCTAAAATGGAAGGAAGTCACAGCATGCCGTATGTACATACAGTAAGGACACAGCCCGGTACACATGGAACTCAAGAGAACGATATTAATGAACGTCATCGTGGGACACAGTGAACCTAAAACACAAACAGAACAGGATCCAAGATAGAAATGGTGGTTACAATAAGTACACATGATACGATACGTATGTAAGTGGGAACACTCGTGAATCTACAATGCTGGTTTAAAACACTTGGCGAGAGGGAAACGTGTAACGGGGCTTACCAAAAACAGAAGAAACTTAGAGTCAACACGCGGGGGGTGGAACCCGACGAGACGTCACTAGTGTTATGGCCTTGGATGCATCGACAACCTTTTTCTCTCTGCTTCCCCGCCTGATGGCGGTGTATGTCGAGGAAAACGAGGTGTACTTGGCCTGCGGGATGGTCCCGTTGAAGTAGATATGGACAGCAAACGCGCGGAAACGCCCGGTTGTCATTTCAGCTGACGCTAGTGCGGTAATATGGTAAGCCCTGTCCACGGGTGTGGACGAAGTCGAGCCTTTTGTGGTTTGGTGGCACAGTTCCCTGCAGAGTGCAAAGCCGGATTGAACACTAGACGGCGAGACTTATTTAGGTGAAATGCGGTGTAAGCTTACCACAACATGAGATGCCGGAACCTGTGACCGCGCATTTCGAGGTCAACACCAAAATCGTCCATAATTTCGACGTAATTTCGGAAGTTCTCAGGTGCGGGGAGATGGGCGAACCAACAGCGCTTATGGCATTTAGGGAGGTCAACCCACCCACACCTTGGAGTCGTTGTAGTCATGAACCTAGGGGCGTGTCTGGAAGTATGGTGCGAGTAACAGGGGCCCAGGGCAGAAGGGAGCAGGATGTGAGGCAAGTTCAGGCTGACCCACCCTGTTTATGTAGGGAAAACAAACTAGGGCGAGACCGGTCGATATGCGTAGCATGTATTGAGTCCGCTCCAAGGCAACAACGTCAGCGACAGATCGTTGGACTAGTTCTCGGCGCGACTGTTGTGGTAAACAGCCTGGCGCAGTTTTACATACCTGGAACGGTTTTCAGCAACAGGAGGGTGACAATCATTAAATCTGCCATGTGCCTGATTGGCACTGAGCGGCAAAACACAGGAAAATTGATCTTCGCTACTAAATTGTGGCTCCGCTCATCACCACGAAGGTGAACGAGATCCAGAGAGTCACCCTCACTGATACGGGATGGTGAATTGATAGTGGGGCCATACGAGGAGCCGAAATCGTTGGTCACTTGGCTTTGAACAACAAGGGACTACGGATGAACCGCTTCCGAGGGGCCGGTGGTTATGGGGTCCGCCATTCCGGTGTGCCTGGCCGGCTCTACGGCACCACGAACCGTATGGGAAAGCGTATAAAGTGCAGGTAGCAGTTGGTGGTTTCTCATCCTAACACCAGTCAACGCCGGGTACGAACCAACAGACGACAAATATTCCGACGGCTAGCCTCCAGACCCCCTCAGGTTCCCGCGCTAACTAGAAGTACACATCTACTCCAAGCACGTTCAGGGTATTTCTTCAGAAAATCGGCGAACACCCCCTTCACTCGCCCCACCGTTTTTTCACCGACACACAGACCATCCGGGAGTCCCAATGGACACGCTCACACCACTTGACTTCTATTTCGCTGGCCCAGATGTGGAGAGTCCGCACAGGTATCGACCTGGAGGATACCATCCGGTACATCTTGGAGACGTCTATTCCCAGAGGTATAGGGTGATCCATAAGCTTGGATTTGGTACCTACTCCACAGTTTGGCTCGCGCGCGACCTCCAATCAACCACTCAAACGTGAGTTATTACAGTCAAGAATTTTGATTTATTATTTCGCGTCCATTCCTCATTGAAGCGAAGTCCGGCCACTGACAATACCTCCCTCATGCAGTCGATACGTCGCCCTCAAATTCATCGTGGCTGAACTCACCGACAGAAATAGGGAGATCAAGATCCACCGTCATCTTGGGTCCCAATCAGGGGCACATCCCGGATCTGACCGTGTCCTCGCCCTTTTGGATCATTTCGAGGTGCAAGGCGCGAACGGGAAACATGACGTGTTGGTTTTGCAAGTTACCGGGCCCCATCTTGAAGCCATGTTTGACGATGAGCCGACCGTCATCCAACAGAAGATCAGACCTCTCATGCACCAAGTCGCGCTTGGAGTCTCTTTCCTCCATGATTGCGGGGTAATTCACGCAGGTAGATAATTATTCTGTCAACTCATTCAAGCGGAGACTGACAGATGAAATTATAAAATTCAGGCCTCCACAAAGGCAACATCGCGTTCGGGGCCCCCGATCTCAACGGGAAATCAGAAGAAAATGCGATGATGACCTTGGGCTTGCCGCAATGTGTACCAGTGTTTACTCGGGACAATCTACATCAGACCGATTCCCTCCCTAAATACCTGGTTCTTTCCGGGAGCCTGCTAGAGTGCGTGGAACAAGAAGACTTGCGTATAAAAATAATCGACTTGGGAGAAGGTTTGTTATTTTTGGTCTCAATCGTATCACTGAACACTAAGTTTTCTGTAGCATTCTTCAGTAGCGAAGCGCCTCAAAATCTCCATACTCCGTTACAAGTCCGGGCGCCAGAAGTCCTCTTCAATGATCTCTCGACGTTGCTCAGAATCGAATGCGGGCCACGAATAGACGTTTGGTCGATCGGGTGTTTAGTACGCCTCCACGAAATCAGCGCAACGGTATCATACTGACATTAGGAAAAGATCTATGAGCTGGCCACATCAAGTTCCCTGATAGACGGTATACATGATGAAGCGAGGGCGCTCCGTGAACTGACGACAATCCTTGGACCTTTTCCTGAGGACTGGATAGCCTCGTTAGGTACGCCGGAGGCTCATTCCTGGAATCGTCGCTTTTTTCATTGGGTTCCCTAGAAGCATCACATTACTCCAGCACCGGTGATACCTCCCTCGACCAGAGGGTCCAATCTCTGTCAGAGGTTGACGATACACTCGGGCTGGTTACGGTGCTCCAGCAGATTCTCGTGCTCGACCCGTTTCAGCGACCGGATGTGTCAGTTTTTTTGCACCACCCGTGGTTCATGGGTTCGTTAAGTCTGGCGACCCCGTTTGGATCTGCGTCGGAGTGAGACACAACAGTTCCTTTAATTATGATCTTACTCTGGGATTTACCCCAGCTCGTAGCACAAAGTTTCTGTTATAGGTGTTACTGTCCTCGATGTATCTCACATAGTTTCCGGTTGAATTTGAATCCTGCGGCCGATAAAGGACGGAGCAGCGCGGTCCAGTTATGTCCGACCCACTGCAAGGCACCCCGGTCGGGGTTTTTAAAAGGTCGGGAGGTTTATGCCACAGCCGTCATCTAAGACAACTCCCGACAACAGCCTTGCACAACTCAGTTACAGAGGAAACAAACCGACGAGATGACAAAACCATAGAAACCTCAAGTTCGAACCCATGAGCGCCTCCCGTTGTAAGCCAGTTGTTGCTGGAAAACGGGGGTTTACGTGATTTTGCTGAGGAAAGCTCCTGTGTGAGAGCGGTCCGTATGGAGGACCAGTGAGAAACCCGCCAACCTCGGTGGAGAGGTTCCACCAAGGCTGCGTGCCCGCAAAAACGCGGCAGCTCCCTGAGTTCTCACTCATGTTCCTCACAAGATTCCTCCTTGTGGATTCGGGAGTGTTTCCTCGGAATCAACGGCAGGCTGACCGGAGTGAATCATGAAACCGTCGGTAAACTTCGTGGACTTGGCACGGGTAGCGCGAAGCTTTCCGGAGACAACAACTTCGCAGCCCTCGGTACCGGACTCCATAACGAAACGGAAGACAGCAATGATCATTGCCTCGCACATCACGCCCAGAGCATGAAAGTATAAATGTGGGAAAATCGATAAAGATGGATCGCGCGGTGATATGAAAGGCTGTATAGAGTAAACGTTACTAGGATTGACGGAGGTGAGAATCATGGCAGACATGCAGCAGGGTGGGGGAAACCAATAGAATAGGTGCCCAACAAATCACGGATGGAAGTGAGGTGAATGAGCCGTTGGGGCCAAGGCGGCCGAGAGTCAGCACAGCATCCTCCCATTGTTCATCGTGCTTGCTGATCCAGATGATCGCTGCTGCAAACCATAGGCATCATCGTCAGGGCTGGCACTCAAGCGATCCGCAACGATAGCAGCTTCTTGAGTTTTCCGGCACTTTACACCACCATCTGAGCGAACTAGAGGACGGGAAAGGGGAGAAAAGAATGCGAGGATTTTGGTTAGCGCCTCGGACCGGAGATCAGAGACCCACAAACTTACGGTGTCGCTGGGAATTGTGCGGAAGCGACCAAAGGCAGAAATTGACAACCAAGGATCAAAAAAAGGGAGAGTCAGCGTGGATGAGATTGGCAGACTAGGAGAGGTGTACAGCAATGGACCAGGCACTGACATTGAGCACATCAAGCCTGCTAAAGGTCTTCCGACAACCATGGCAGACGTGTTGCCGTGCTTTTGAGTAATGCAAATTCTGATGACGTCTAGAGCCCAAAGTGCGAAGAGGATGGGGATGAGCACCAGACCGT
>Ga0307515_10005108_pt1 | contig 26669 bp, 22 predicted proteins | sample 17_EM_MG_FD_194513 | JGI IMG/M metagenome (GOLD analysis project Ga0307515, IMG submission 194513) | Populus trichocarpa ectomycorrhiza microbial communities from riparian zone in the Pacific Northwest, United States - 17_EM | ecosystem: Host-associated > Plants > Roots > Unclassified | place... | reverse complement strand
TGTCGGCGGTGGGGGAGTGAGATGGACATGGGGGGTTTCGGCTGCGTTTGTACCTTTATCCCTACACCCGCTGGCGTCCACGGAGTAAGTAGTCCGTGTAGAACACCAGAATCCAAACGCGATTGCGTTAATATAATTGGCTGATTCTTATCGATAACGTATGGTCGAATTTCAGCGGGTCAAGGGATACCCTACATTCGTTCTGTGTTGCGCTTCATTCGCTCAACTCTTGTAGTTGTGTGGTTAGTTGGAGCGCGATTTAGTGACGAAATGGTCAACAATGTTAAATTTGTATCTGTGGTAGCATGTGAAGATTTGGTGATGAAGACTGCAGTCTAATAGGAATAGTGAGAACGCCTTGTGGGAGAGAAGCCTTGACTAAAGAACAAAACTCCGGCATAGCGGTGACGTCAAAACATTGTTTCCGCGAACGTCTTGCCGGGTTTCCGGTATCAATTAAGTTCCTTAACCGTGGTGTGCTCAGCGATCTAAATGGATTTCCCCTCTCGGAAGCACTGCAATTTTAGCGTCAGCGAGAGGTTGAGCGAGGGTTAAGCGGGCTTTTTACTGGTTGCTTAGCAAGGCTGAAACAGTCATGAACTGGGGCGTTTAGTTGGTGTCGAGGGCGAAGAAAACGTGTTCATAGTGAATAGAGATAGGACTCGCATGAAAACAGTTGCGAAAGCGAAGAAAGGGATGTGAAATGAAGTGATGATGACCGGCAGGAGGAGTGCATTAAAACGAGATGCTGTATTTAGTACTAAATTTGCTATCTTTTTAGGCACGAAGAAAAGATTGTTGCGCAAGTGAAGGTGCATCGAGAATGCAACCGCCGATGCACGAAGGGCACAGCAGCGACAGAATGGGATGTAGAAGCGAACTAGCACTTCGATGGCATTGGCTAGTGTCGGCCTGATATCTTGCGAAGAAGTATTGGAGGTGCTGCTCACTTACACCAAGTCAGCCCGCTTCATACCACGAATTACTGACGTGGAACTAGGCAAATTCAAAGTGGGCTAAAGTTGATATAATGCTCAAAAATGTTGTTTGATTAGATTGGGTCTATGATCCTCAATCGGTATTGAATGAAAGGGTGCGGGGGGCAAGGCGAAATTCCGCTTTGCAACCAGCTATGATAACGAAAGAAAAGACAAATAAACGAGGGTATAAGAGTAAGAAAGCGTAAGGTAATTGTTGGTTTGTGGTGGAACGCCAAAACTCAGATATCCCCCCGTTTGATGTAAGAAACAATCTCGTGTGAAATCCCTGTTTACTCCTTTGCGCCTAGATCCCGTTTACCCTGGCAAGGAACACATGACGACCTGCACCAACTCCTGCCAAAACAAGATCCCTAAACGGTTCCTGATCATTCGATTCAGACCACCGTCCCAACTGCCTGAAGAAGATATAAAATGAAATGAGCACTGCACGTATGCGGTGATCGGTAGCTGCGTGATTTTTTGCGCAATAATTTTCTTGCGCGGTGCGAGTGCTCCTAGTTTTTCCTTTGACAAGCACCCCCATGTATTTCGATGGGCTCTTTGTCGATCCAACGCATCCGTGATGTTGTTTCGTTGTTTCTTCATGTATGTTTGAGCAGTGTAGCTCACATCTCGGTCCAATGCACCTGCTCAACCCGAGCTAAGTTCTCCTTCGCCTCCATCGCCTCTTTCGACCGTCGACGGTTTTCAGCCTTCTTGTCCGCGCTCTGCTTGGAGCTTAGGATCGTTCGAATTCTTTGCGCTAGTCTAGTGAGTGGTGAGCACGTGGAACTGTCGTCCTCAGCGGCAGGGGGTGCCGTGGGTTCAATTGAATTTGGCGGAAGGTCTTTTGCGGATGGCTGATCTTTCTCCGGTGCTGGTGAGGTGGGAGGCACGCTCCGGCTCCGTCTATGCGCGTGTATGGCGTCGATGTTGTCGAATTTTGGGACTGGTGGCAGGGAAGGCGTCACGCTGGGAGAAGAAGATACTAGCGTTGAGGTATTGGAATAATGTGACGGTGCTTGGGGAGAGAGATTTGGCTCTGAGCCGTAGAAGGTAGTGAAAGTCCTAGCTGATAGTGGTGGAGAGCCTGCTGATGGCGGCGGAGAGCCTGCTGATAGCGGTGGAGAGTTTGGCGATCCCATTCCGTTGAAGCGGTGCGAGCGCTGCGAACGGACGCTGCCACCGGGGGAGAGGGGCAGAGGGGTCCGGGGCATGCCATGATTTGAGAGGGGTAGGAAAAGGCGAGTCCTCTTCGTGCCTGTGGTCGAGGCCGAGTTTGGAGGAGTTTGAGACCTTGTTAACAAGTCCATATTCAATGAAGAAATAGACTGTGAGTGACTGGAGATGAAACGAAATGACGAGGTGAGAATAAAGAAAGATCTCGTGGGTAGAGAGGGAAAAAGGCGAGGCGTTTCAGAGGGCAGCTGCTATATAAGAGTGAAAATGGTGGGATGTTGCAGGGCTACACTGGAATAAAGTGGGAATACCAGGAAGCGCAGTCGGTGTCACCAACACGTAGCTAGCAATGCAAGCTGCAGGCAGCTATGATCTAGGAGGAGAGCAGGCCCTATCTGTAAGCCATGAGCCCCAGCATAGCGACCCCTTTTTGGGAGAGTGTGGGTGATGGGCACATCCTCAGCGGCTGGACGACGTGGTGGCAATAGGATGGCTCTGCGGTGCGGCGGGTAAAGCTGCCTGCACGATGCCTGCGCGATGCGTGGTTTTGCTCACGCTGACATTTTTCTCCGACATGTCCCCACAATGGCCTGAGAAGATGGGCTTAGCCGCCAAATCGCGGGAGCCAGGCACGCAAGAGATCCGCCCAACGCTCTGGACATCTTGTGGCGTCTGCTGCCAGGGAGCGAGAGGGGGCGATAGGTGCGCTCCCACCCCCGCCAAGCCCTGTCTGACTAGCCTGCGACCGGCCGACACCAATCCCCGCACACCAACCCATCCCCGAGCTCAGGCCTCGCTGGGCGGGCGGCTAGAGGGAAAACAATGCTCACCCCCTGGAACGGTGGTCGGCCAGACCTGTCGTAGATTGGTTGCCTTCAGCTGCCGACCTGTTGTGTCTGTGCCAGCTCGCACCCCATGAGAGCGCTGCGTGCTCTCAATCGACCAAAAAAGGCGTCACTTTGCGAACGGCTAACGCAACAACGAGGCTTGGTTTCTTTGCCATACTCGTGGCTCAGCGAGTCGCTGCTCCAAGGCGTGTTAGAAAACAGCTCATGAGCAGTATCGGGTGTGCCACCTGGTGTTTACAGCTCCAGAGGGAAGTTCGCCACGTGCCCGTAAGTTGGGTTGAATGGTTAAATGGTTCACTGGCTCGATTGGGGATATCTTACATATCTTAGACCGGGAATGAATCCTTCGTTCTACCCCCACCTCCGTGATGGCGTTCAGCCCAGCATGGATTTTGTGTCTTGACGGTCGGACTGAACGTGGCTCTCAAATGAAACGGCCACCGCTAAAACACTGAAACCACCATCACGCGTCCTGTGCTCATTCTCTCGTGATGTTCGACACCACAGGGCGCACGACGCATGTCCGTTAGCGCCCAGCAGACAAGATGGTAGCTTGATAGCTTGGTTGCAAACAGGACAGTAACATGATATGCAATACTCTGACGGCACAGCCTTGACAGCATATGTAGGATTGCCAACCTTGAAGACGCAAGCTGGGCTCCGCTGTTCTCTGCCGATCTGGTATTTAGTCTTGTTGGACATGAACGAAAACAACAAGATCGTCAACGCATTAATTATCAAGCCGTGATGCTGTGATTGGCCAAACCTTCAAGCTGGAGCTGAAACAGTGACGGCCGGTCCGAAACAGAGCAGAAGCACAGCTAAGAAAGCCATAGCAGTAGGCCGCCCTGGATTGGTCATAATTTCGCTGCAATATGCGCGGCGCTAAAAACCCCTGCCCCCACTCTGCGAGTCATCACGGACCTCCGGAAACGTTCAAAGAGGGCTGCCTAGAACAACTACAAGTATGCAGGAACCGGGAAGTATTTTACCAAATACTATGCGCATGGTACTGCAGCCGAACGACAAAATTTGCCACACCACGAGCAGCTGGATCGAACGGTTGAATTCCTCCGCCTTGTCTGAATCTTCAATTCTTACTGGGGGAGCTAGGAAGTAGACCACGAGGGAAATTGAATACATGGTCTAGACACCGCCTCCTTCGACATCCCGTGGCAAGGATTTTGCGTAACGATTACTCTCCACATGGTTTTCCAAAGCCCTTAAACCCAATTAACTGCATTTCAGGCTGTTCTGACTATATATTGGCTGACGCGGACCGGACGGCGCTGTACACCATTCCGTGCGGCTGTTCAGTTCCCCGGTCATCATTCCCCGCCTTCGCAAGTTTGCAATACGACGGATCCGGCGCCATCTACCTTGGCTGACTCCGCATAATGGTTGGAGTTTAACTGAGGGAATTTCATTGCTGACGTGGCCAACTTCAAGATTGCCTACAGGCCCCGGAATGTTTTCGGATAACGAAGTAGGATTGCTTTGCGCCATTTACGAGTAGAAGAAACCTTGTAGTGGTAATTATTGCATCCGCCTAAGATCCCCAGGGATGCGCCTGATGTGACATCTGTGCCCATTATCAAAGTCCGGATGGTCAGGATTGGATTCGAAAGGTCTCCAAGGCACTAAGGCGTGTCCCGTTTAGTTATTACAACATAAAAAGGCGTCTTATATAAGCTACCAAACATCTCCTTAACCCAATATGAATAGCGTTTTTTGTTCTTGAAAGTGACTTTCCTGGGGTTTCTTTGGTTAATATTTTTCAAGTTGCGGTAAAGCGTCTCGAGGACTGTGAAAGCCTTGCTGGCAGACAATGGCCAAACATCCGAGCCTTTAAGTTATGAATATGATAGGCCGGATATTGGTTCTTGAATTGGAAGCTATTAGCCATGCACTAGTGAAAATACGAGAAAATACCAACCATTACTTATGAAAAGTGCTTCAGAGTGCTGCATCTTTGAGAGACCAAATCCCAAATCCACGTCAACGTGCCTACACCTTACCAAAGAAAACCACCTGCACCGTAACATCATCTCTCACATTCCTACTGATGGGCGGATAGGCACTCATAACGGCGCAGAAGAGCCCTCTCCTCGACCCCCCAAACGCATTCTTCACCAAATGCGTCGCCGCATTCTCATCCTCGACAACAAAATGCTCCGGCGTGGCCCTCCACTCGACATACTTCCCCTGGTCCAGGGTGAAGCCATCGTCATGCGCATCCACCCGCCCATCCGCCCTGAGCGGATCATCCGCGACCTTCCCCTTCCCCCTCCGCCTCGCCTCGACCCACCGCCCCACACACTCGACCGCGTCCTCGCTCGAGATATGATCCCATAGCCCATCCGACGCCAGCACGACGAAGTCCCCCCGCTCCCCGCCCACCCCCTCGACCACCGTCTCCGTCACCACCGGCTCGGCACTCATGTACGGCGGCGTCACCGCCCCCGGCCGCGGCGCGTAGCCCCAGAACCGCTCCTGGCTCTCCCGCACCAGCCCCTCGGGCCACTTCCACCGACTGTCCCCGAACGCCCGCGTGATCGCGATGCCGAGCAGGCGTCCGGACGCGGGGTCGATGAGGTCGCGCTCGCCCGGGTGCGCGCGCGCGATGCGCTCGACTTCGAGGGCGTTGAAGCCCGTTTGGTCCGCCGACAGCGGGGTCGCGGTGTAGGTCCCGCTTGCGCTGGAGTAGCGGCCCAGCACGGCGCGTGAGTCGCCGACGCAGGCGACGCGGAGGTAGGAGCGGGCGGGGTCGTACATGGCGAGGAGGGCGCAGGAGCCGGCGATGGCGGGGGCGAGGGCGCAGACGGCGGCGGAGGTGACGGAGGGGGTGGTGCGGACGGCGTGTTCGGCGGCTGTGAGGATGGCAGCGTCGAGGTCCTGGAAGGCGGTGCTGATGCTGGCGGTGATTGCGGGGCTGGTGCTGTCTGCGGGTAGGGCGGAGAGCGCGGCTGAGACGGTGGGGACGAGGGTTTTGCGGAGGTGCGTCGAGGTTGCCCAGCCACTTGGGGGAGGGTTCGTGTTAGTGGGAGTTTGTGAGATGAGTGGATACTGAAGTGAATGGATGTTGAAGTAGATAGTAGGGCACATACGCATGGCCGTCAAAAACGCCCCAGAAGTGCCATTTCTTCCCGCCGGATCCTGGTGCTGTGGTAGACACGAAGTCGTCTTCGATGGGGGAGTTGCTTGCAAAGCGCACAATATGATGCTCAGGTGTTTCCTTGTCACCAACACGAGTGGCTGGTAATATGCTTTCCACTTCTTGCAGTTTCGCAGTGGCAGCCTCAAGGTCCAAAGGCTGAGGTTCTTGGGTCGCAGGAGACGATACTTCCTTTGCTGTCTTTTCTAGAGGCGTGCGTTCGGTAAGTTGAGAAAGGGCAAGGGCGGTCGCCCCGCCTCCACCGAATATCAAAACGGTCCTGTAAGGGACGCGGGATTGAAGGAGTGTGATGTGGCGCATAGGCGGAGGGGGTACGTTGCGGAAGAAGGCAGGCGACCTTAAACGAGCGAATCTGCTCATGGCAGCTCTCCATGGTGAGAATGCCATTTGGTTGTTGAGTAGGCTTAGGTAGAGGGTGATTTGGTGTTCAAGTGGACCCTGTCCTTAGTCCCTGTAGTTGTGGAAGTCATGCAGGGCCATGCTTGGCATGCAGGGCCCGTGCTTTTTGTGATGCATGAACGGGTTGGATGAGGCTGGATGAGGCTGCATCCGGTTTCAAGCCTCGAAAATTAGGGAGAAGCCACACGATAGGCGTTGGGGAACTGAATAACAATCTTTCCCATTTTCTGAACTGCGTAGAGCTCTTCGGGGGGGGTTTTTTTTTTCTTTTTTGGAAGAGGATAAGAGAACGCCTGGTAGAAGGGCCCCGATATCTGAAATTGTACTCTCTGGTGAGGATGAGCAGAGCAAATCTATTGATTTGAGGGGTGGCGTTTCATGTTTATGGTTACTTTTTGCAATGCATTGTGTGATAGGAGCTTCCTTTCGTTCCAGGAACAATTGCTTCGCCCCGGTGTTCAGGCGGGTAAACGTTATAAGGTGCAACATCGAAACGGGCTGAGGCAAATAATTTGTTTAATGGAGTAAAAACTAGAGATGCGATTGAAAACTTCGTCTTGACCAGTTCAATCTTTTTGAAGTTGGGGGACAATCTTATCGATTGTTTGAGATTCGGAGGCTATACCTCCTTAATATCGATAATGAGCACCACCCGATGCAACACCATTCCACAACACCACTCCTCTCTCCTTTGCATCTCCACCTCACTCTCTCTAGAATCCACTCTTTAAGCTACCTACTACTGTCATTCCTTTGATAAACTGACGCATGTCTGGTACACGCGCAATCCACTCTTTACTTCATTCGCTTTAAAGCAATCGTTTGCCAACCATGACCCCGTTCTCTATCTTTCTGTTCTCGCTGCTCTCCGCACTTCTCCCCACCGTTCTTGCGCAGACTTGGACATCATGCAATCCTCTCAACACCACCAATTGCCCCACCGATCCTGCCTTGGGCTCGAACGCTACCTTCAAGTGGAATGGAACGATGGCCGATTCTAAGATCTGGAATACTACAGCCGGACAAGTCCAATGGACCGATAAGGGCGGCGAATTCATTATCAACGGTCGCGGTGACTCTCCAACCATCCAGTCCAATTTTTACATCTTCTTCGGTGTCGTTTCCATCATCATGCAAGCAGCAACTGGCCAAGGTGTTGTTAGCAGCATCGTCCTCGAATCTGATGATCTTGATGAAGTCGACTGGGAATTCCTGGGTGGCAACACTACTCATGTTGAGACCAACTACTTTGGAAAGGGCAACACCACCTCCTATGATCGTGCCATCTACTATCCTGTTTCGACCCCGCAGACCACTTACCACAACTACACTGTGCATTGGACTAGCGCAGCCATTGAGTGGTGGATCGACGACAACATGGTTCGCACGCTAAAATACGAGGATGCCCTGGGCGGAAAGAACTTCCCTCAGACTCCAATGAACGTGCGTTTGGGTATCTGGCCAGGCGGTGACAAGGCAAACAGCAACGGCACCATCGAGTGGGCTGGTGGGCTTGTTGACTACCATGGCGGGCCATACACAATGATTGTTCAGCAAGTCTACGTGCAGGATTTCACCTCTGGAAAGGAGTATTCGTACGGCGATATGACGGGCAGTTACCAGAGCATTAAGGTGACCAAGTAAGTACCTGCCTGGTATCCTTATCTATTCTCAAATCAATGACTGACGATCACTAGCGGTACATCTAAAGCTTTAGCTGAGATTAATGCCCCTCATGGCGTATCTGGACACTGGAACGCTTTGCCCAAGACCGCACGCATTGCCATTGTCGCGTCCGCTGCCGGTGTTGCAATTCTGTCCTTGCTCGCCATCATCTTCTGCTGCATCAAACAGCGACGTGCCGGTCGCCGCGAGCACGCCGAGATCGAGGCCCAGCGCGAGAAGGAGGCTGCCGAGCTCGTCGAATACAAGCGACAGATGGCCGATGGCGCCTTTTCACAGAGCAGCAGGTATTGAAGTGCCGTCGTCTAGGAGCTGTGAGTTAAGCCATCTCACACTGCCAAGTCCATTGGCGCAAGTCCTGTAATGTCCTTTCCTAATTAGTAGTCGTATGCTTCGACACAGCCCATTGCGTTTTGAGAGCTAAGAGTTTCACCTGCGCTATGACTATCGCAAAAGAAAATTGGACGTGGAGCTGCATAGATTGAGGGAGGTGAATGGGTGCAAAGTAGGGGAGCTGTATTTGCGGTATTCAACCGATGAGATTGTGGGAGCCCCCAGGGGGGAACTTGGGATAGACGGGACAGCTACATACTCTTCATGAATATACCCTTAAATGTAGCACATAGTTTGTTTTAGTAGCTATATATCTGTTTATCTGCACAGCTTGATGCTGGAGCGGAGTTAATTACATATCGTAGCTCTCCCGCATGTGCTTGCTGTATTAGAACCGTCTCGTCGCTTCGCAGAATCCTGAATTCCAAGATATCTAGAATAGAGTTGAAATCATTTATTTACACACTCGTGTTATGTTGTCCATTAAACGGGAAAATTTTAATACTATTATAATTATTTTGAGCTGCGCCAAGGCATGGCAGAGTGACATGAGTCACATGACTGTGCACTTATAAAAAAGGCTGTGCACTCTCTAATTTTTAAGCTTAATTGTAAACTTGAAATTCTCTAGTGTGTAAGAAAGCGAAATTAGGTGTGTTACGAGCGCACGCAGGGGAGAAGTCGGAGCTCGTGCAAGCTGTATACTACTCCACACTGGACTACCCACGGATACCTTACTTACATGCGGGATCTTAAACCAACGTAGAATGACTGTTGACCCTCCCTTCTTATGCGAACAATCCTCCCAGCTGCCGATACCACCTCAGTCAAGCATCAAGTCGTCACGAAATGGCCTCTGATGTTTCTGGAGGATTTCTGAGGAACGAATTGATCACCCCTCCACCATCTTCTGCTACTTCTTCCACCGTTGCAAACTCTCTTCCCTCTCCTCGTCAGTATCCGTTGAAGTCTGGTGGACCGAAGGAATCAGCGTTCATTCGCTATGTTGATCAAGGCATACTTCTAGCCAAACGGCGATGGGCGAAGAGGAAGTTTGACGACGGGTCTGCTGGCGAAGTGAAAGGCTATCACAGCTTCAAGGAAGCGGGGAAAGATCTCGACAGTTTAATTGACGTCGTTTGGGTATCGGGCACTCGTAAGCCTCTATGCAGAGACATTTTGAGCTTCTTGGCTCTGGAATTTTAGCAGACGCTAACCACAAACCCCATTGCGTAGCCAGTCTCCAGATTCCCTACCTTCTTAGTATCGCTCTCCTCGTCGTAGACTTTCTTCCCGGCTTTGATCCATCCCTAAAGTTGACCTTTAAACTTCTTGACAAGCTCGATCTCGCCTTCGCATCCTTGCTGCAAGGCCGTGATATAGATACAGGAGAGATCCTGCCCGGATTTGAGGGTGAAAGAGGAGTGAATGCAACAGAAAAGGTCCGGATCAGAAGCCTTGTAGAGCGAACACGAATATGTGTTGTAGACGTCATGTCTGGAAAAGTTAATATAGGTGAGAGCGAGGAGCAGATGGAAACAGATGAGGATGAAAGCATGGATGAAGACGGAGACGATGATAATGAGGGATACCTATGGGAAATGGAAATTGCCACAGTTTATGACAAGACGATTGGGGAACTCGGGGACACCCTGGATAGCGCGCCGATTGGAATTGTTACTGATGGGTAGACGAATCTATGCTCTAGGCTTGCTCGAACAAGATTGACTGAAATATCTGTAATACATGACTTCATGAACAACAACTCAACAAGCTATTGCAGGAGGATGCGCCTTTGGGTTGGGCCATTGAAGGCATCGACGGTGCTAGTAGGTATGATAATTTATTATGAACATGCAACGGTGGTGAAGATCAAATTTTCTATATTGGTGGTTAGCAAATCTGAGTGAAAATGAATAAAATCAACAAGTCTCATTTGTTCTCTCTACCTCTCCGGCTTTCTATCCATTTCTTTGCATCCTTTGTATCCAAAACCCTTGTATCCAAAATGCAAACCCGACTCTTCTAAATCTAGATTCGCCGGAAATCGATATCATGCCGCGCTATCACTGCCTTGGTACAAAGGTACGCCTCTCAGTCGCGAATCTCGCAGCTACAGTCACGGCAAATCCACAGCAGAAGAAGTCCGCGACAGCGACTGGCTACGTTGAAAATGCAGAAAACATCCTCAAAAATGGAAGGAGTCTATCCGAAGAGCACATACCCTTTACGAACGAGGACGGCAACGAAGAGGAAGGATATCTACACTTTCTCGGGAGACACAAGAACATGCCGTTCATGATGGTACACGCAGGAGCTGATTTATTCAAATCAGTATGGGGCTATGACAATGGCTCACGACGAATGTCAGGCCGGAAATCACTCGCAAGAGCCTCTCTGGACTCCTCTACTTCAACCTTGACATCCCTCCCAACCACACCTCGCGATGCTGAAGTTGACGAGATTGAGGAAAGAATTCGGGATAGTCAACAAGAGATACGCAGAGCGTCTGGACCCTCCACTAGGAACAATCCTCATCCTTCAAAACCCTCCATTGCTCCTTCAGAGTCCTCTACACGGCACTCAGCAACTCCACAGCTTCCTCTGTCTGTTGAAAACCTCCACCGCGCCCTAAATGCCCCGGAAGTAGACATGGTGCCACACGCACTTGCACTCCAAGTGTTTCTCTCTCCGAAGACCTTCATTCGTGACTTTTCTGAGACTCCAAAGGCTCAGGATGTCAAGATTGATGTCTTCTTTAACGGCCTACTTTCCCACTCTTATTACATTTCCAGCCGAGACCGCAACAACTTGCAGAGCAAATGCCACCATCAACTCTTCGCTGGTAGTCGAATGCACTACCTCCAAGAACGACCGTGGGTCATACTGCCGCCTGGTCAAGAGGCTGATGGGTCGTTACGGGGTCTCAAGCGCTCAAAAACGGCGGGCGTAGGGCCGCAAGAGAGATGGGAACAGATCGGAGCGGCTTTATTGGCTGAGGCGGACAGGAGAGGGTTTAATCAGTACGGGGACCGCCCCCCGACCGGTGAGTATCTGGAGACCCTGGCTCAATTGAATATGCCAGAGGCTGTGGACGCGATGCAAAGACCAGGGGCCCTGAAGTTTGGAGTGATAGATGTGATCATTTCGGTGGGAGAGGGGAAGAAACATGTCGGGAGTGCTAATTACTTGAAGGAGCCTACGAGATTGGAGGATTCAAGATACAAACCGCTCTCTGAGGAGAGGCGTAAGAGAGACGAAAGCGTACAGGATACCATAGAGCAGGAGCTCCTGGATGCGACAATGATGGGGCATCACGGCCCAACTCAAGGGATGCGAAAGTCGGTGTCCGCCCCTTCTCTCGAAGCTCCGAGGAAGGTATCGACTAGTGAATCTGACCTCACTCGATCTTCGCCCCGGAACAGCAGCTCTCGGACTTCTCTCTTATCAAGAACAATGCCACCACCTCAAACACCAGCTTCCTCCTTCAGCACCAGCCCAGTCAAACGCCGGGGTAATAGCTCGATCCCAGTACACGGCGAAGCATTCGCAAAACGACAACGAACTTCGGAGCGCATCCGCGATATTAGCATGGCGATATCACAGTCTACTCGCAAAGCTACACCGCCTCCAGGATACGGCATCTCACGCCGTGGTGTTTTCACCCATGCTCGAAGCCCATCGAATATCTTCCCCTCTAAACCAGTATCTGATAGGAGAGGAGCTGGACAGAACGCTGAGAATATTCAAATCGAAGGCAATCCCTTTGCGCCGCGTGTAAAACTGCCCATTGCGTCTTCCACGACGGCTCCCTCTTCTACAGCTACGGCAACGTTTTCAGGAACCACTTCAGCAAGACCCGGTGTCATCGCCAAACGCATTGTTATCACCGCAAACGGAAAGGTAATCCGCGACACTACCCTCTCAACCCCTCAGGGTCTTGCTGTGAAACCGCCTGTCAGGCGCTCATTAAGAACTGCCAGATCTGAGACGCCTGGGTTAGCGCCCTATGGAGAATCTGTCTCTGCCGCTGTCCGAAGAAAAGGTAGCGATATTCCGAGAGACCCAGCTACGCCGCCTCCTTCGTCTCTGAGGATGATTACCGCCGGTCGAAACAATGCCCCTATTTTATTCAATTTCTCTGGCTCTGAAGCGGTAACCGCGAAACCTCCCTCGCGCCTGCGTTCCTCGGGCAGCACTGCAACCACGAAGACGCCAACAGCCAACTCACGAACCCACAGCCCTCCCTCAGGTCCTTCAAACCCACCCAACCCCTTCCAACCCAACCGCACCACAAGCAACCCAGCAGCGCCCGAAACCCCAGACCCCAACCCCAAGCGCCCGCGCACTGCCTCAGCCGCATCCCCCTCTCCGCACTTAAACCCAAAACCCCGTCGCAAACCCACACCCGCAGACCCGGACGCCGACTTCTCGCCCTCCGCCCCCGCCCTCTCCACACCCTACGCTGCCAGACACCCAACCGCGCCCGCGAAGCCCCCCCTGACCTACCCGCCCTTCGCGACGCCGCTCCTCAGCCAGGACTGCGTCATCACGTACGCGCGCGGCGGGCCATGGAGTGCGGTCGGGGCGGCGGCGGCAGGGAAAGCGGGGACAGGAAAAGTGGGGGTGGGCGCGGCTGGAGAGGAGGTCGTGAGGCAGGTAAGGTGTGAGCGGCCGGGCGTGTTCAGAGAGGCTGATATCGTGTGTGGCGTTCGGTTTCTGGTTGGGTGAGGTGGTTGGTGGTGGGGTGGCTGCGCGCGGCGGGGAGGCGGAAGGGGGAGAGGGCCTGTGAGTGGTGTGTGGGAGTAGGAGGTGGTTTGGGGGGGTAGGGTTCTTGTTTTGTGGTTTTTTTTGTTGGGGGAAAAGATAGCGGTTCGGGGAAGGCGTGAATAACTTAGGGGGAAGAGGCTTGGGGGGTTCTGCGGATGGGGTGGTGGGGAAAGCGCGCCTTTTTGCTGGTGCAGTGGGGAGGGAAAGTGGGGGATATCTTAGGCTCTCGGCTTGATTTGTTTGGTTGATTAGATGGGGGAATGTTGCGAGCAAATGTACTATAGTGACGATCAGATGCTACTGGGACTGGTGTATAACAATGTAATATCTGTTCGTTCAGGGTTCAGGATTATATCACAAATCCAACAACGCCTCTTGAATGTTCTCAGGGGTGTCGGACGGTATATAACGTCCAATTTGGCTCTGCCAATTGGGTGTTCGACAATATTCCTTTCTAAAGTCTTGTATGGCAACAACTACACGAACTACGCTTCACTCCTTTCTCCCTAGAACAAGTCCGACACATCACGGAGCCGACTGTATCGTGTTGGGTAATAGAGCCAGAGAGCTCTCCCGAAACCTGGTCCTTATCTTGATACATGGTACTTCAGCAATTTGTATTGAATCCTGCGAACTAGAATCTAATGGTAGCTCAACATTAGTTTCAAACGTGCAATATCTTCTCCCATTCCTATGTATTCCACACCCAAACCACCCAAAAAACCCACCAGCTTGGACAAGCCCGGCGCAAAAGCTCCGATCAGTTCAGAGCCCGTACAATAATAGACCCACTATCCCTTACGCAAAAGGAGATTGCACTCCGGACATTTCTCCTACAGATGGACCGAGACTCCGGCAAATCGAGAGCGATTTGGAGAATGAGATGATAGGGAAATAAAAGGAGCCGCCACCGTTGATGCACCGTCATTATGCAAAGACATGAGAGCCGGAGAAAAAAACGTCAATGGTGTTGAACGGAAGGGACGAATGGAGAGAGGAGAGGGCGTAGAGGAATAGTTGCCATTTTATAATCTTCAAGCCATTCCCTTCTCCTTGGACTGCCTGGGGGGCATGAAAGAAGATAGGCTTGATCCAAAATCTGGGATGATGGCAGTATAGAATATTAGGAGCAAGTGAGGTCGTTATCATCATTGCAAGAAATCCCGTCGCACGTTAATGAACGCTCCAGCGCCGCCTTCCTCGCTCAGTTCGTTAACCAGAACTTCGGTTTGCTGGCAGAGCCGCTCTAGTGCAGCGGAAGAAGATTTGCCTAGGGAGACTAGGCTACGTTAGCTCTCTGATTTTGGAAAAGTAATGAAGAGGCATAGCATAAGGCGACGTACTTAAAATCGCACTATTCAGCTCCTCGGCCACCGGCACCCGTCCGCTGACCTCCAACAGTGGCGCCAAGCTGCTCTCCCTCGCATCCGGATATGCAATCAGCGCAAAGGTATCCTCTAGCGCCTTCTTATCCTCCCTCCTCAGCTCTCCACTGAACTCGCTCTTAAGCTCTTGTCCATAACGGATTGTGTTCTCAAGTAAATCTGCATATCTCGTATTACGATCCCCGCTGTCGTCCTCTGTATCCATGTTCTCGGCACCCCACGCGCCATTATGAGCGTTGATCTGATCATCAAGCTCCATCTGATGGTCGAAGACGTCATCATAATCCGTATTGTTATGGTGACCGTTTGCAGTGGTGGAGCGGGAGGATTTGGAGTGTTGAAGCTCGTTACATTTGCGGATCATTTCGATGAATTTGCGGCAGCGGAGTTTGAAGTAAATATTCTCGTTGTTGCGGAGAACTGAGGGATAGTAAGCTTTCGTGTGCTTCAGGGCTTTGTCAACATCGCCCTCGAGGATTGCTGCGCGAATTTCTACAGGTAGAATGGTTAGCAATGTTCAACCTTGAACAACGGCGAATTTGTACGCACTTTGTCGGTTAATTGCATCCGAATCCTCTTCGGGATTCAAATACTTGAGTCCAGCTTCACTTCCGTTGGCAAGTGACCTCGACTCTTCCCTTACTTCTTCCGCGAAGGCACGGGCGGTCTCTACATAGCCGTCGTGAGCCAAATATTGTGCAATTAATTCGTGGATAAGGGCCGTTTCATCCAGCGGTGGTTGGAGATTTGGTTCTAATGATGAAACGCTCGTTTTGTTGATTTCCGCCTGTATTATTTCTTTTTCGCGCTATTTATTACTGTTAACTTGGGAAGAGGCCTAGGGAGCGCAAAGGGGAAGTTACTTCTACCATGTTGTCAATATCAAATACGAAAGGGGTCTGCCCAAAATTGGCCCGTAAAGTCTCTCCAGGTTTCTTCATGCCAACAACTGGATATAGTCGATCCTGCTTGATGTCTTTAAATGCAATACCTGAGATAATGTATCAGTAACGACGATGCCGGGGAGAGCGTTGTCGTTTACTGACCAAGATTAACTCCATTTTTGGTAAAGAAGGCACAACCCGTTCGGAAATTTACTCCGCAACCGATAACGTCCATCGTTGAGAATTTAGGCCCATATGATTTGCCGGATGTTTGGTTGCAAAAGCTGGATCCATCGTCACCGTGATATGCCCACGATTCTGGTTCCCAGCCAGGTATTCTATTAAGGACAACCTTGGGACCGCAGAATCCGATACCAATCATCCTACTCATACAGTCTGTCAGCCTTTTGCCTGAAACTTTGTGGGATATCTGTATCCTACCCTTCCTTGCCCTTTGATACCACCGTGACCTCAAAGTAGTATATGCCGCATTGTCGAGGCATTGGATGGTCCGCCCGTATCGATGCTGCTTCGTCATGCGTTTTGGAAGAGCCGGAAAAGCGTACCTCCAATCCATCGGGCTGGATATCCAGCTGTGCAAACTTATCCACTTCACTCCATCTTGTTGGCCAAGGCGCAACGGCCTCCTCCACAAAGACGGGAGCGCGCTCGATTATGTCATGTGTCATTCCCCTGTGTGATGGAACCATCTTATGCAGATTGACACTGCTGGAACTTGTTGATAAAGATCCTGCATTCGACGAGTGATTGGACCGAAATTCCCGTTGAGCAGCTTTTCTGGCCTTGTGCACTTCTTCCAATCGTTCCGCATGTCGTGACCCTCTTAGATAAGATGGGACAAAGAAAGATGGGGCTGTTCCTTCCTGTCCAAACCCTCCAAAGCCATTCCCGATGTTACCAAATTGGCTCGAATATGAGGGAAGATGTCCTCCTCTCCCCCAGGATACCGACATGCTGTTGTGATGACCATCCGTATCCGCTGCGCGCGAAGTATTTCGTGAATGGCTTATGGAAGGATGTTGTGATGGCTGGCCCGGTGCTGAGTTGTTAATGAGGTGGGAGAAAGCTCCAGATCGAGTGGGAGGATTAAAAGGTTGAGGTCCACTTGATGCGGCAGTGCCTGAGACCACTGAAGCATACGATGATCTGCGAAACATTGCTGGTCCCGCGCCTGGTGTGGACGTGTAGGATCCAAAAGGGGGAGCCCCAGAAGAGCCGGGAGGAACAGAGTTGGTCATGTAAAGCCACACCAGGCGGCTTAGAGTGGCGATATTTGTAGAAGCCTACCAGCACAGGCCCAGGAGCGATGGATAGTGTTTGGAGGCGGTACAAAAGACGTGTCAAGGTTTCTGTGGCCTATAGATGGTTTCAAGGTGTATGATCCGTTGGCGCTGACGTTGTAGCAGATCAACGGTGGGCCGGCACGCTGCTGCTCTGTGCCGTGGCTGCAAGGACAATGATCTTGTACATTGTTTTGAAGTTGAAGAAACTCGGATACAGCCACCGGAAAGCTTGGGGTGCTGTTTAGTGGAGGAGCGATGTGCCTGAGTGCTTGGGGTACTTGAACGAAAGGCGATGGTCAAGGGTTGCTGAAGCTAAAATGCGGGGGGTTTCCTTTCAATCATGCTTGCGGAGCATGACGGTGCCAACTTTCACCATTTTAATCAACAAGGCATGGGAACTGAGTAGTAATTCATGATCGCTTTTATATAATTGTTCTGGAAGTTCCTAAGGTGGCTGATACAGGAAGTTCCCATGTGAATGCTTTCGTCTTACTCTAGCCAATACAAAGAAACAGCGCCATTCCCGTGAACGCTGGAGAAGTCACGCGCGAGTCCGATTCATCAGCTCACGCTTCCATACGCCAGAAGCCCTTTTCCTACAGTCATGCCTTCCTAGACGCCTTTGAGATGCCCCAAGAACCAGGTAGAAACACACCCGCAGAATGTAACGGTCAAAGAGAACTCAAATGTACAATGCGTGCTGTATCCCACCTGTTTTTCTGCTTTTAATCTCCTAAACCGTGGAAAGGACCCGAGCGTGAATGGAACATGCTACAGCCCACCATGTAGCAGCTCGTTATGCATATGCATGCAGAAAAACCTACGAGATGGATCTGCGTCGAATCAGCCTGAGATAATGAAACCATGGAATCAGGAGGTCGAGAGAATCATCGCAATGAGACTAGTTTCTGGGAGAGATGGTAATTTGGGATGGGATAATCGAGAAAATGTAAGAGAACGAGAGTAGGCGTTATAAGAAGCTTTATCTCATACCTATCTAGAGACACATTTTGCTTTCATGTGACGACGACAGCAGGAGCCGGTGAACTTGCCAGAACGTCCAATTGTAATGGATTCGGTGTGCTCACATCCCCACCGCTATTGCTCTTTTCACTGACGGCACTACTCTCGTCCTTTATCTTTGTATCGCTAGAGCCAGTAGTGTCACTCTTGACATCACCATTGAAGTCGACAGTCGCGCGCTTCGGGGCTCGCCATGTAGGAACGGTCCAGTTGACGCCAGTGAAGCTTTTGACCTGAAAGCCCTTCTTCTCCCATTTACGGCAAGGTTTGCCTGTCCGATCAAGGGCACGAAGTCCGGCATTGATCGCACCTTGGTTGGCCTTAGGACCTAGCTTTTGAGCAATGGGTGCAGGTGCTCCGAAAGGGCCTTTAGCTAGCGGATCGTTGACGAGGTCTCCACTAGGTAAACAGTCAGCTGTTGCTCTGTAGATAGTGGATGATGGAAGCTAGTTATGACGATATTTGGAGATAAACGCTCAACCGGTAAACCCCAAAGTTGATGGATTTGATGATTATAATGATAGTTGAGGGATAGTAATGTCGCAGATGTTCTTTGGTATTACTTACAGTCTTGGTTTCTTCTTAGGTCCAGGTTTGCCTCTTGGCTTGGGTAGCCCATCGGGGGTGAGGTTCGACGATGCCCTTTTGGAGCCCGGTTTAGGACCAGGTATACCTTTCCGCTTTATCGCTGTTGCAGGAGGTGCTAGCGAGCCGGTGGCAGTGGGCGTGCCGTTCGTCGCTGGCGTAGGGTTGGAGTCGGAGGGTATCTCAGAGGGTGAGGGCTCAACGACTTGAGTGATGGGCATTGATATGGACGAGGAGGATGATTTCGATCGTGATTGCGATTGTTTTCGCGCCGGCTCGACGGCAGAGGGGAAAGCGGAGAGGCGTGCTGGAGTCAGTCGGAGGGTGACGATTTTCGACTTTGCTAGTTTGGTGGACATTTTTGCAGCGTTAGAGGCTGGGGTTGTAGTGACGGGCGACGACATTATAGTGAGATTGAGATGGATGGAGGGGAGGTGGTGATGAAGGAGTGATGGTGGTGAGGTGGTGAGCGGGTTGTTTCAGTCAGCGCACAGCGTTGAGGAGCGTGGCTCTGCCTCCTAAGGGTGCTGTGGTTGGAGCCCGAGCTTAAAAGTAGTGGTTTAGGGGTTTTGTCTATCTCGCATTCGCAGCTCACGAGGAAGCGGAGAGAGGGTGTGGGTGAAGAAATTTTAATGAGCGTCCCGAGGAAAGGGGATGGGTGGATGGAAGGCATGATATTAGCTTGGATGCTGGCCATTTCCATTGCGCGGCGCTGCCTCATCGCTAAAGGTGATTGATTCCCCGTCCGTTCTCGTCAAGGCTGGCTTCTCTCTAGAAGTCGCGGAAGAAGGATTGAACCCTTTTGCCAAGACGCCCCGACGCACCCGCCGTAGCGCTCCGAGGCCCAAAAACCAAGTGTGCAGAAATGTTGGAGTGAATGCTGGAATGAATGCTGGAACAAATGCCAAAATCAATCGCTGCAATTCCCGTCTCTCGAATGCTTCTGTTCTTCGGCAAAACTATCTTTGAAGCGCTCTCGGTCGGCAGGCCTCCCTGTGCTGCTTGTCGCACGCTTCGTCGTGAGGCGCTGTCTAGTCAACTAATAAGCGCATTGTTTGGATTCCCCCATTTCATTTCTTCAGCTACCTGGCCACCCTACAGCAAACTCCCCTAGTCCTCAGCAACAATGCAACCACCATACCATTCCCCAGCTCCGCTCAGGAAGCGGTGTGCATTTCATTACCTTCGGCTGCTATCCGTAACTATTGCACTCAGAACTGATGGTTGTTGATGGCTGTTGAGGCATTTCTGATGCTCTCTTCTCTCCAAAAGCTGGCGGCTGGTAATCCTGGCGCAGCAACAATCAGCATGCATATCTTTGGTTTGAGGTGCAGCAGCCGCCGCGGCCGAGATAGCTTGCCACCAGGCCACCCGCGACGCTTTTATGTCGGACTCCGTACTAGGCGTTTAACTCTGATGATCTGCGACTCTCCGACATGGTCCACAGTCCATTGGGTAATTTAGTCAGATGACAAGACCTCAACTTCCAAGGTTTTTGCATTCTCGCGCCTTAAACTCCGGGTTACTCACTGCCACCGCACCCGAAACATCCAGATAACTTTTCCGGAGAATCGAACATTTTACAGCCAGGGAATCCCATCATATGCATAGAGCTCGACTCCCCCGTCGCACTAAATTTTTCATAAGAAGATCTCGTAACTCGCGGCAAAGGTCGCTTTCGATACTAAAATTTCTATTGACCGCTCTGCCTGTGAACAGCTGTATCCCTTCCCATGTGCCGTAAAGAGCATGCAGATCCTGCACAACCTTTGTGTTCTTTAATTCTACCGGCATTAGGTCGCGTACATGACTGTTTGGAGGAAAACTCGAAGGCAAACAAGACCAGAATCTACGCACGCTTTCCATATGGGACATACTGTACTGTACTTTGCTTTTCATTGCATGTGAGTGTTAATCGCGTGGATTAAACTGTATATTTATATCATTTCTATACAGAACCATGCCAAATCGGGTAATGATACGTTGAAGTGCTCGTGCGTACTGACTGAAAGTGTGTAAATTATGCCGCCCGATCAATATTGACTGCTGGGATCAACAAGCTCTTATCATGAGATGCAAAGAGGTGGCCTACATATACTTCTGTCGCAGTATTACAGCTATACAAATCAGAGCACGGAAAAATTAATTTTTGTTATAAAGCTAGGATGCCAAGCAATAGACAGGCGTGCTTCATCCCCATCATCACAAATCATTCCGACTGATCATAACTTCACTAGCAATATCTCTAGAGACACTCTCGTCCGATACGTCGAAACATATCTTTACTATTTCTAAATATTTGAAGGACAGCAACCTTGCTTTGCCTTCATTTGACAATGAAAGCCTCGCAATATTTCTCCGTCAGCCGCAACGTTAGAAATTATTGGTGCCCGGAATGGCTTTCACGAAAGCAGCAAAAGATTTATATGGTCTAGCATTCGGGCCTACGGAAATATAAGGCGCATGGCCGGCACGGCAAATCTTCACGCTAACCTGTTATGTAGAGCAAATACGAATGCGGATCCCTTCGCGCCATTAACGGCTCCAAGACGTACGAAGCCGTGGTCATCGGCAGTGAAGCTTTGTTCGAGGGCACCGCCAAATTGACTGGCCTAAATTTAGATGAGGTGGGCTGTATCGTACGTTATGGGACCGCTGTAGCACTCGTCGAAGCCAGGCCTTTTATAAATCAGATTGACATCCCGTAGAATGGCCCTTGCCAAAAAGTCTAGATACAAAGTTCATTATATAGGACAGAGTTAGTATCACAGACGCAGTCGAACTTCGAAAGCTAGCTACCATCAACCTTCTGAGACCAAAACATCTTCATAAGGCAGCTTTTCACTGTCACTGCTAATATGTATTTTCTTCGCTTTGTCTTTCACGACGGGTCCAAAAAATATGCCGCTAGGATTTTGAGGAATCTCGTCTCCGCGTTGAAACTGGGCGCGCCTGTTGCTATCATGCCTGCCATCCTTCCTGCTCCTAATACTAGCCCGAAGAGTCTGAGGGGATTCGTGAATAAACTCGTCGAATCTTGTAACGTTTACTGAGGTAGTCACTCTGGTCACTCTGCTAGCTAATATTTTGCAAAGCTATCAATTTGCGGATCCTGGCATTCGGTAACGCTAGAGGACTGGGAAAAGCTCATGGCAAAACTTGACTCTCAGCTGTTGTCAGCCTAAAGACTAGGACCTACGGGATAATTCTGCATAGCATACCTTCTTAAGATTTTGCTCGAAGCTATGGAAACGTCTTGATCATATCCCTCAAATGTCATGATGTCATATTTTAGAGAATCACCCCGATAAGGATATGATTCATAATTATCCACTCAACCAGGTTGATCTCTATAGGTATGAAGTACCTCTCCCCCAAAGTTATGCCGCTTGAAGAAGGGCTCTTTTATCTCTATAACCCGCCAGTTCTAGTAGCAAATAAACATAATCTCCATGCGGAAAAGTATAGCGCGGGGAAGGACTGCACGGTGCTGTGGACGACCTTTGTCTCGATCCAGAACCAGCCGGGTCCGTCGTGATGGAAAAAACCCCCCTGGCAACAGATCTTCCCCATGCTAGCCTCCAAGAAAGTCGCAACTTATCAGGCATTATTCAACAGTCGCTAAGTCGATTGTAATGCAGATCCATACATATTTTCTGCCTACTTCGTCCCTCCAGCAGGCGCTCCTTGCCTTCGTTTAGCTAACGACATTCCAATCGCGTTCCGCACATCTTCCTCAGCGTGTACAACATTTTGTACCATCCAGCTCTTCAGCGCTTTTCTTAACTCCCCCTTTTTCCTCTCATCAGCTTTGAACGGAATTGACTCCAAGTCGAGCAGTCTCGAAGTATCGACTTGCACTTCTCGTGCTAAATTGGCTAGCCGATCTAGCTGCTGATATCTCACTTCGTCTGAATCTTCGCTCTTGGAAGCGGGTTGCTGGGGTTGTTGCCGATAGAGCGGGATTAGGAGGCCGAGGAATACTGCGAATGTGTATGAGGCTCTGCGAATTAAAGAAATAGCTTGGAATGGAAGATAGGGAGGACGAAGGTTGAGTTTGGTGAGGACTGGGTTAAGGAATTTTGCGAGGATGGGGGGGTGGTCTGGGCGAAGGGCCGTACGAAATTCAAAGGTGAGTAGTGCGAATATGGCAAGATATCGCCACTAAGTCAAAAGACCGTGTTAGTTTGCATTCAGACTAGCTGAGGTTCATGAAGGTTGCTCAGAAGAAGGCAACTTACATACGCTCCATCCTTCATGTATCCTAGCGCGTTCGCTGCGGCCAGGAGACTTGTAATAAGACCATAGCGAATTGTGGTAATATAGAGAGCGTGGATTTCGTAGTCACGAATGGTAACACAGTGTCTTTCGCACTGGAACACCTCAGGACCAAACCGATCGTATGCGAAGCGCTTAACCGGTTCTATTATGATATCTCGTGCATTCTTGAGGTGTATATAGAAGTTGTTTGCAGCTGAACGATCTGCAGCAGAGGATATCTTGTCCGGGTGGTATTGGACAGTCCTGAGGCTTGTCAACTTGACGCGCATTTTACGGCGACACTCATGTCTTCGCCTTGGCTTACAATCTTCTAAATCTTGATTGTAGCGCACGGTCGTCAACGTCAACGGGTACGCCCAAGTCTTGATATAGGTTTCCTGCAGCTTGAATGTCTCGATCCACTTCATAGATATTAAGCAACAGATATGCGGCGTAGATAGACATGAGTATTAATCGACGGTGTTTGACGAATTTAGCCGATCCAGGTAGCGGTTTTGGATCGCCGGCGCGGATGAAAATGGCATATAGAATGGACTGAATCCATCCCACGGTCTAGTGAGAAGAGTGTCAGCCAAGTGAGTTCGGGCGAAAGTGGTTAAGAAAGTGTTTCTTACGAACGGGATACCATATTGCCAAATAACAAAGGACACTAGCTCGTTGTACGCCATGATGTAGAGCTAAACAAATAGTGCAGAACAGATAATGAGAAAAGAGACATCTGAAGGGTGATTGAGATCTAGGTTGGGGCGCAATATAGTGAACGTGGCCTTAAACGTTACAGCTTAGAAGTTATCTCATAAATCAGACCCCGAGTGGATCGTTGTACGGTCGCTTCAGAAAAGGATGGGTTTATGTCAGAAACCAATAGTATGTCCACAGTTACGTTTGTATGGCTGATTCAGCGGCTGAGTTACGATTACGCAGGCGAGGAGGCCCGTGCGTTCAGCTACTGTGGATGTTACCCCATATCCACAGTCGATTTTTGATTGCCAGCGACACCGCGCTCTTAACACCTGTCGAGCGCTATGCGTAGAGCCTGCTGAGCGCTTTCTACTCGCACTAAAATGGTAAGAATCGGCCGTGGGTTAATGGAGATATTCGCGTTTTAAGTTGCGCGCCGCCATTATACAAGCACCCTAAAGCACCCTATTAAACTTATATCGCACTAAAATGAGCCCCTAGGGGGCTATAGACGAAGGCTACAATAGGACCCCTTAGTATCTTATTAGAAGTCAGATATAGATAATATATATAACTATTTTAAAGCTTTTCTACCCGCTTAAAGCTGTTTATAAAGCTGATCTAGCGAGCACTGTATCTGCTTCTGCCGTAGATTAACCTGCTATATAGCCACTTCCTTGCTGACCTTCTGGGCCTACGCGACCCGTTTAATCTCCTTAATAACCTTAAGCCGTAGGGAGTACTATTAGACCTCCTTCTGCCGACTGGCCCGCCATCTACTGCCCTATTTAGAATTTAGCGCTGCTACGGAGGGGTTACCTCCTAGCCCTTTAGTCTACTTACGCTAAAGGGCCCGTATGGAGTTTACCGCGCGGCTTATATAGTATATAGGTAGAGACTCGGACCTTAGCTCTAGCTAGGACTGCGGCTCTAGCTATGGCTACGGCTGCAGCTGCGGCTGCGGCGGCAGTAGTGGCGAAGCTATATAGGAAGGAGAGCCTATAGCGCTTACCCGGGCGGACGTATATCTGCTAGATCCCGTAATAGATAGAGCTAGAGGGGCCGCTTCTATAGGCGGACGCGGGGGGTTAGTAGACCGGCCCTGAGGCTATACAGCTGCTGCCGCTGCTGCTGCCGCAGCTGTAGCTAAAGGGGCTTTTAGTCGAAATATAAGGCCGCCGGACGTTAGTAATTAAAGCTATAAGGACTAGGCCCGCTAGGACTTATCTAGATGGTCTAATAAGCCCTTAACCTTACTAGCTGTCTACTTATTTTCGGCACGTAGAGCCTTTAATTAGTTGGCAAGGAGTGGTATAGCTTAGTAAAGAATTAACAGCTGGTTTGGGTTCCCCTCTTCTTCCTATAGGCAGGGCTCTAGCTCCCGCATAAAGGCTTTATACGCCTTATACTAAAAAATAGGGTGGCTCTATACTAGATGGCTTAGGAATATCTTACGGAGGGCTACTAAGTTCTGTAGAATAACCTCGCGGAGGTAAAAGAGAAGGTTCGTAACCCCCGTAGCGGCGAGGTTATTAATTTAGTATAGCTATAGGCTAAAACAACCCTTCTATTTGTCTAGTTTGGGCCATATTGTTAATAGCAGTATATTAGGCGGCGTAATACCCGCACGGCGGATTTTAAAGCAGCCCATTTGTAAGGGGTATCCTACTATTAACCTTATAAACTCTCGCGGGAGAGAGTTTAAGTAACAGCCTACTATCTGCTCTTAGTTTTACCTCCTAGCGTGTTAAATCTGGTCCTCGCTGACCCCCTTTAGCTCCGCCGTCTTAGCGCCGGCGCTCCGCCTAATATGCGTCTTCTTCTTTAAGAAGACGCCGACGTACTGGAAGGCCTTTACGACCTAATCTTGCTGCAAGTTATATAAGAGGGCCGCCTTGCGGTTTCTTATACTGCTCTTAATTAGGCGTATATTATACTATGCTAAGCGCCTACTAAAATCCAAAAACGGCTCCGTACTAAGATCCTAGCGGTATAGGAGATAGAAAGCTAGCCTACTAAGTATGTAAATAAGCGGCTTTCTGTTCCGTAGGGCCCTAATAGTCTTAAGGCGGCTATACTGGTTCTGCTTGCCTACGCGTGTAGTAAATATTAAGGGCATATAGCGTGTAGGGCCTTTGTCCTTAAACTTAAAGGTAAATAGATCTAAGATCTTGGTGGAGCGTCTATTACCGCCGTGGGTAAGTATATAGTGGCCTAGTAGGATATTAATAAGCGTGCGGAAGTAGCACTTTAGCGATAAGGCGGCGCCCCTAGCCTAGAGCTTACGGCAGACGTTTTAAAACTCGTCCTCGGTATAGCCGTTAAGGAGGGTGTCTCTACCCTTATTGGCGAACTGCTCTTTCTTACGCTGCGCGTCCCTTCGCTGTAGCGTCTTTAGGTACTCCCTAACGCTGTCCTCCCGCGGAGACGGGTGGCTGTTTATTTTTATGGCTTTCTGTATCCGATAGAGGTCCGTTAGAGCGGTAATATAGCCATGAACTAACCGCCACAAGAGCCGCGTCTCCTCTTGGGGTACGTTAATATTGGCTTTACGGCTCTTCCCTTTTAAGGGCTAGCCCGTAACCTCCTTAACGAGGAAGAGAAGTAGCTTATCCTCCGTAATGGTATTGCTGTTATAGTACTGCTTCCGTTTATAGAAGGCCTAAAGCCGGACAACGCGTTAGCTGCGAGGCGCGATGCTTTTAGTAGGAGGGGGGAACTATGCCCTTCTTACCTTGAACTCTTTCTGCTTTAGGTCGTACGCTAAAGATGTGTTCTTAGGCCTAGCGTTACGCGTAAGGGTGAGGATATGCTGCGCGTTGGCGCGTAATTTAGCATTATTAGCGATATTGATCTTTACGCGGCTGGTTAGCGCTATCTTGTATAGTAGGTATAATAGCAGACGTGCTGCCGCGATTGAGGATCACGCAGGGAGGACTTTTCTATATACATTTGGGCCCTAATGGCCCTAATTACCCCATGGTCGGCGTCGATCAGCGGCTTAATCAGCAGGCGGCCCTTGATACGCGTATGTCCACAGCTTGGCGCTGGTGGCGCTGTGGACATACGCGAATATCCTGCAGGTGGCTGGCTGAACACGTGACTTTTTCGCTGACCGACGATCAGCCGGGCCTCGAATACCATGGTATACGAGGCTCG
>Ga0307515_10005107_pt1 | contig 26673 bp, 19 predicted proteins | sample 17_EM_MG_FD_194513 | JGI IMG/M metagenome (GOLD analysis project Ga0307515, IMG submission 194513) | Populus trichocarpa ectomycorrhiza microbial communities from riparian zone in the Pacific Northwest, United States - 17_EM | ecosystem: Host-associated > Plants > Roots > Unclassified | place... | reverse complement strand
TGAGGCAAGCAATCCGGAATGGAGCCGATCAAAGCGATACACGACTCATTCTGGAACAAGGACGACTCGTTCCGGAATGAGGCAGAAATGTTCCGGAACATCGTATGTACCGGTATCAGTCGGAACAACACCCTGCAGCTGGCTGGCGATGAGTTGATTCTAGTACCGCTCGATGTCGCCGCAGATGGCCGTCCTGTCGGTGCTCTACTCCCTGCCTCCGCAAAGCTTGACGATTCCGTGTTCCCACTTTATCGTCCAGATGATATCCACATTCGGCTTGACGATAACGCGATAGCCTTACCAACGCAGCCTGGCAAAGTGTACATTAAGGGACAGGATGTGTGTTTCTTTAAGCAGATCCTACCGAGAGACATTAGCATGACCGTTACAGAAATTTCTACGTACGCAAAGATTCATTCCGCCGAGCTTGGAGAGGATGTGCACGTCTCCCGATGCCTTGGTGTGGTTAAGGACGAGGAAACATCTCGAATAGTTGGGTTGCTGTTATCGTACATTGAATGCGAGAACAAGACACTGCTTTGCGCCGGACGGGGTCCTGAGCAATCCGCGCTACGCCAAAAATGGCTTAAGCAGATAACACATTCTCTTCACGAGCTTCATGCACGCCAAATTACCTGGGGAGACTCGAAACCGGATAACGTTCTTATTGACGTGCATGATGATGCGTATTTGATTGACTTTGGTGGTGGCTATACGCGCCGTTGGGTGGATAAGGAGTTGGTGAATACTATAGAAGGCGACTTACAGGGGCTTGGACGAATAGCGGAACACCTTTCTAAAGAACTTGCGTAATATCTAGAGATGGATGTAGAAGCGGACAATCTATGGTGGAATTAAGTTTAGGAGTTTAGGAATTGTATTTGAGCACACTCGTTTTTATAGATAAGAACCTGGCGTTCAGGTCGCCATTTGCTTTTGAAAATTCTTGTTCATGGCTTGCTTTGACCTTGACTAAACTTTGTGCTTAGAAGACATAACTGTTGTGCTAAATAATTAGCCGCCTATTAACTAGTATTTATATAAAAACCTATATAGCATATAACTAGAATATGGATACTTAAATTATAAATTTTGAATAGCAGGTCGTTGAGAATAGGTCTTGGACGACGCAGCAAGGAGAGCGAAATTCGGTTTTCTTGATTTGCTGAATTTTAAATTGCGTTGTCTGAATTTGGAACTAGCCAATTAACCAGCTTTGGATTTACAAGTTTTCGCGAACTTAGATTGCGATTTCTGGCTTTTATGTTTTAAGGACCCCAAACCAGCCTAACCCCAGAAATAGAAGAAAAAAAAAACTTTATTAATAGCCTATGTAGTATCTTTTCTATAATAACTTAAAGGGGACTAATTCTGGCTTTAAAGTGTGGTCCGATCAGTAACTGTGGAAAGGGTTTAATTATTTGTGCCATGTACACACCTTAGGCGAACCACGTGGCCGAAATTGCATTTTTGCAACGTGATTTGCCTAAGGCGGGTGCTGGTTAGTCGAGGACTGGGGTTCCAGACAGAAGTGGAAGCCATTCTGAGAGGTGATTGTGAGGGAAGTGAGTGTTCACAGCGGCTGACGAAATCCAAGTGGAGAAGGCTGAAAGACAGCCTCGCGACGCCATATTATGGTTTTCTTGTCGCTTTCAGATAGGGGCCTCCCACATCGATTTATATCGTTAGCCACACTGATGAGGACATTGCCAATCTGTGCACGGACTCCAAATATTTCTACCAACCTTTAAAAAAGCGGGACGAAACGTTCTCCAGAGAAACAACACCAAAAATGCCTCCATAGCAATGCCACCATGGACCTCAAGGACCTCTCTAGCAACTGGAAGAAGCTGCAGAAGACGCTCCAAAAAGACTCCCCCAAACCACATGCCCTAAAACCGACCCCGAACCCGCTAAAGCGCAAAAAGAGCTCGACTGAGCACCACACCGCAGCACCCCAGAACGGCGTGAAGCGGGCCAAACCCGCCTCCACCACCATCCCACCCTCCAAGAAACGCAAAATGGAGCCCTCCACAACCCCAATCTCACCATCCGCACTCACCAATGACGACGACACCACCACCAACCCGCTCGCCCTCCTAACCCCCTCCCCCCACCATCCCGACATCCCAAACGCGGGCCTCTCCCCCACTACCACAGCAAGCAAATACATCGCGCTCGACTGCGAAATGGTCGGCATCGGCCCGGCGCCCTCCCTCTCCTCGCAGCTCGCGCGCGTCTCGCTGGTGAACTACCACGGCCACCAGCTCTACGACAGCTACGTGCAGCCGGTCCTCCGCGTGACCGACTACCGCACGCCCATCTCCGGCATCACACCGCACCACCTGCGCGCCGGCAGCGGCGCGCGGCCGTTCGCCGTCGTCCAGCAAGAGGTCGCCGCGCTGTTGCAGGACAGGGTCCTGGTGGGGCACGCGCTGCGGCACGATCTCGCGGCGCTACTGCTCGTGCATCCGAAATGGCATGTCCGGGATACGGCGCGGTACCCTGGGTTTCGGGCGCTGAGCGCGGGGAGGACGCCCGCGCTGCGGGAGCTGGCGGAGAGGGTGCTTGGGGTGAGGATTCAGAGTGGGATGCATTCGAGTGTGGAGGATGCGAGGGCGGCGATGGCGCTGTTTCGGGGGGAGAAGGAGGGGTTTGAGAGGGAGGTTTTTAAGCGGTTTAGGAGGCCGAGGGAGGAGAAGGGGAAGGGGAGTGGGGAGGAGGAGGGAGGGGAGGGGGATGGGGAGGGGGATGGGGAGGCGAAGAAGAAAAAGAAGAAGAAGAAGAGGAGGAAGGGAAAGAAGTGAGGGAGGGGGTGAAGTGGATGTTGTATGGAGAGCAGAAATGCTATGAGACGGAAGTCGGGGTCGAGTCTGGAACTGGATTTTTCGGGACTTCGAGACCGCTGGAGAAAGTTCTAAGAGAATTGGACAAGCAAACCATACCAGAGTTCACGGAGACTGAGAGAAGCACCGCAGATGTCTCCGGCGCAGCACCAGCGAGAAGTCGACATTGGGCTATCTGTAAAGTTAAGTAGGGGGAGGGGCGAATCTACGCTAAGAGAACTAGAGCTTTATGTCAATAGGGGAAATGGACGGCCGCGAGGTGGATTGAGGTTCTGTCCACGATCATGAACAGGGTTACTACGTACGAGATATCAAAGAGCAAAATCATCCAATTAAATAGAACAATTCAACCGCGAGTTCGCGTAACACGCTCTCAAGATCTACTCCCATAATACCAGTCCTCTTCTTCACAGCCAGATACCCCCAGCATCTCCAGTATTCCATAAATTCTCACCCCTCACAGCACTCATCAAAAACTCCAAAGCAAGTCTCAAGGGTGAAGATAATCTAATTCATCACAACGCTCTCCACCACCTCATTGGTATCATCAACATCACAAAGCACATACTCCCGCTCCACCCCAACTGAACTCCAATTCTCACAAGGCCGTCCCTCCGCCACAACCGTGACATCCAGCCGCCCTTAGGCAAAATCACCAGGACGCCCCCCTCCCCGTCTCGATAAACAACCTTGACTCGGCCCTACGCCACTAGACTCAGCAAATCGCAAATCGCAAGCGTGGAAAGGGCTCTCAGGCGAGAGCGCGAGCAAGAGCAAAAGTCCCTAGGCACGCTCGGTGGGGTGTTCAAATTACAACTGCACATCCTCCATCAACTCCGCCGCGCCCTCCCTCGTTACAGTAACCACAACATCGCCCAGTGTCCTTGTCGCGAACCCGGCCTCCGAATACGCAAAACAGCACTCCCACTTCCTCCTGAAAACCTCTACGTCCCGTTCCCCCATCCCCGCATGCTCGCGCCGCAGCGCTGGCCGGACCTCCGCGCCGAACTCGCGCAGGAACGCCTCGCGCCACAGCCGCGTCGCCTTCGCGTAGTGCGAGCCGATATTCTCGACGCCGTCGACGACGGGGCGCCGCGCGAGCCGGCCGCGATGGCGGAGACCAGCCGCGTGACGGCGGGCAGGTGGCCGCCGAGGGAGATGCAGCGGCGGATGAAGTCGTCGGAGCGGGCGTAGGCGGCGTGGCGGGCGTTGGGGATCGTGATGCACTGGAAGACCACCACCCCACCGTCGCGCTTCAGCAGGCGGTCGATGCCGGCGAAGTAGGTTTCTAGGTGTGCCGCGCCGACCGCCTCGAGCATCTCGATGCTGATGATCTTGTCATAGGACCTCGTGGTTGGGGTCTGGAGGTCGCGGTAGTCGGTCTGCTGCACGGTGATTCCGTCCGCGAGTCCTGCGGCCCGGATGCGCTGCTCGGGGCTGAGCGTTGTGGTGGCTACGGTGCAGCCGGTCTGCTGCACGGCTTGGGTGGCGAAGCTGCCCTAGCCGGTGCTGATCTCGAGGACGTGGTCGGTTGGCTTGGTGTGTGTGTGTCAATGAAGCGCTGCAGTTTGTGCCTCTGGGCGTCTTCGAGCGACTCAGTGGCGGAGCGGGGGTCGGATTTGGGCAGCCATATCGGGCACGAGCATGTCATGTCTGGGGAGAGGAAGGCGGAGAACATGTCGTTGCTGTCGTAGTGGGCGCTGACGTTGAGCTCGGCGTTTTTAAGGCTGTTGCTTCTTTAAGCTATTCCTACGAAGCTGTTGCTCATGGTGGAAGTGAGTGTGGAGCCATTGGATAGTTGGAAGCGGTTGAGAACGAAAGGTTGTGGGGCTCGTAAGCGGTTGAAGCATTGCAGCTGGAGTCGCGGGACTTTGCTTTGAAGAACTCGGTCAGATCTGGACAGGACACTTCTTCAAGCATGTAGCTTTCTGAAAAGACCTGCGTTTTGTCAGCCTATAATCCAACCATCACAAGGCCTGTGTCAAAAGAATTCGCATGCTGGATGTGCTTCAAGGAGCAGTCATGATGGCTCTAGAAGCAATAGCCACGTCTGAACGTGTACCACTGCCTCAATTCTGGTGTTCTCGATTTCCTTTCCGGAGCTGTGTGGCAATTGGGCACGATTGCCGAAGCATTCTAAACATAGAGATGTAGAGTAGCTGACATACCATGTTAGCTAAGAGCACCAGTCGAAACCAGAACTTCTCATCGTGAACGCGTAGAAGTACCACCGGGTAACCAGGCTGCGCTTTTGGATTTCCGCAAATGGCCAAAGCCTCTTCTGAATCGCCGTCGTATATTGCCAGACGGCCGAACTCAATACTTTGGAATAAGATAGCACTGCGGTCCTGGACAATGATACGAGAGGTCCCCATGCTTGTGCCTGAGCGGAGTTCCATAGCGTTTGGACACGCTCGAAGAGCGGATTAACGAGAGCCATTGGATTGATGTGGAACTTTTGAGAGTGTCAAAATGAAAGATTATAAGGGACAAGGTATGCTGGAACGTGTACGAAAGCAAATCAAAGAGCCAAAGAGCGGTGATGAACAAAGAGATGAAATGAATGACGCTCTCTATGAATTAAAAAAGTTGTCGCCGGGACCCTCGCAGGCAGTTCCTGTTACTACTACGAACGTTGTTGACGAGGTAATACCGGAAGAGCATGAGCCGAGCAGTGGCTGCCATGACTGCACTCTCGGGTCGACTCACTTGTGGGCCGGTGGAGCGTGCAAAATGTGTTGAAATCGTTTGAGATGCAGAATCAACAACAGGTTCTTCCCCTTCTAGCCATTCGATGACGTTTTCGCGCCTGCTGCGAGTCGGGACAGAATACGGCGCGGTAGATGCACGTGCGCCGATCGATATTGACATTGATTAGCGGCATCGTTGCTGCCGCTTTGTGCGACGATGATGAGGCCCATGGGATCTTCCGTTTTCGATCGCAGGGTCCAATGCTCTGGAGGCAGTCGTCGGGCGTCTTCTCCGGCATCTGAATCCCCCACATGTTGCAGCAGTGCCCATTTGACGTTTTCTATGCCTCAACGAGCCCGGGCAATGCCAATTCGCCCTGACAAAGTCCGACATCAGAGTTACATTCAGCCTGCTCCATCACGCCCATTTCAGCCGTCATGCGAGCTTCGCATCTGCATGAAAAAAAAGCTTAGCACGGCCAAGCGAGATGCATCTAATCTAATCTACATGCATCCCATCAGACGCGAAAAGTCGCGACCTTCCTACAACTCCCGTATCCATCATGTTAGCCATACAGCAATCCGACACCAAATCTACCAAATGTGCTCTAAATATCATTCCATGTCGTCTCGACCATGATGGCTCCGTCAATGCCACCAAAAGATATTGGAACCCTGAAGTCGAGACTGGTGCGCAACATTAAGATACATGACCTATTACCGATAACCTGACTCTGCTAGATGGCACAAACACCGCTTATTTCCGCGGACGCAAGTTGAAAGGAAAGAATCTCAAAATACCGGATGGCTACCGGGGTACGTTTGCCCATTAGACTCTCCCAGAGTCTTGACTGATCTTGTATAGGTTCTGTCTTGAACATTACCGACAAAGTCGCTCCACAGATAAACAGTGAGAAAAACAATAGCTCTAATGATAATGAGGAGGATGAGGATGAGGATGAGGATGAGAAGCCTGCCGAGGTTAAACTTGCCGAAGAGGTTGGCTCTTTTGACGAGATAACCATATGGAGTCACGAGTCAATGCCGTTGGAGACGGACGACCCTTACTTGAAAGGAGTACAAGAGTGGATGGCTTTTGCCAAAGCGGTATGTTAAGCTGCTCTCGTGAACATGTCGGTGCTAATTCCGTTAGATGCATTGTTCCGACGAAGAAAATTCAAGCACGGGCCCGAGGAGCTCCTGAATTATGGCAGGCGTTTGTTCATTAAAGAAAGCGTATTTGGAGTTTGTGGTTGTTTAAATTTGGGTATCACTGATCTCGTTGCTTTGCAGGCAATAGATATCAAATTTACATGAGAAGAAGAAAAACTCAGAACGTTCAGATAACAGTATATCAGAAGTTTCATAACGTTACCACGCACCACCAACCCGCCTGAAACAAACATTGGTTCCCATAAGGAACCCAACGCCCCCTCCGAAACCCCTACCCGAAATAGTAAGGCACAAACAGTAGTCAACTTACGCTCTAGAACTCACTTAGCGCCCCTGGCTACGTGGAGAAATTGGTCGGTTTGGTGGCTTGCGTTCTGAGAGGGCCGGGAGGAGAGGCAAATATCCTGTTCCGGCGGATTCATTTCTGCACTGGAATCGGCGTCAGTGGAATGTGCCTTTCTGCTCTTTGAAGTACTCGAACGACCTGATGCCGCTGCTGCATTAGATCCGCTAGATGGCGACATCTGTACAGCGGAGGCAACACTGACTGAATGTGAATCTCGGGTATTAGAAAAAGAGGAAAGAACTGTTCGTGCTTGCACGGTAGAGTCTCGAGGCGAAGGCCCATCGCGTTCTTGATCTTCAGTTTCCTTTGAAGTACTACCAGTATCCTGTGGTTTTGCTTTAAATCCCTCATCCATACGCAATGAGTCATCGCTCAATAGCCCCTTAGGAATACGCTTTGCTAGTACTGTTTGATGGTATGATTTCAGAAGACTGTCCTGGCAATTGCGGACTAAATTCATCAGAAGACTGTGCAGCTGCTCCTTGAATGGTTCCACCTCCTTGTCCATGACTCTTTCAAGTTGTATCTTTACAACCTGTGGCAGCTCGCGCCTAGAATATTCTTCAAACCCAACAAATTCGGACACTGACATCTCATCCCCGTTGGTAGTCTGATCATATTCAAAATCTGCCGACTTCGATTAGCTAGTTTCATATTTACGCAAATTCTAATGTCTTACAGGGTGATGGCATCACCGAGGGGTCGTCATCTGGAAACAGTATTCGATAGACTGCCTTCCACTTATCTTCTTCGGATTGCACGTCCGCCGACCGCTTTTTACTTCTCAATTTTTTCTCCTGCTCTTTATTCATGCCCTGCATCCGCGCATTTTCTCGAATCTCGCAACTTGGTGCAGATCTCAAATGTGCATCAAGGTCAGATTCGACAGTAAAAGACTTGCCACATCTAGGGCATTGGATCGGCAAAGAATGAGCCCTGTACAAATGCTCCCTGGTGGCTGATTAGCCACTGTACAGGAATATGCAACATGAAAACTAACTTTAACCGGTGGATAGTGGTAAATCCTGGGAACCTGCAGGATCTCGATCCGAAGGTTGAGCCTCGATACAACCTTGGATTTCGTTTGAAAAACGGGCATGCCAGCCTGGTAGAAATGCTTCGATTGCTGTCTGAAGAAGCCGTATTAACCTTACGGATTTTCTCTAAGCTATTGTCTTCATTGCATGGCTCGTCTCGGCCTTCGAGACCGCGTTTACGTTTTTCGGATATGCCCTTATCAGACAAGGGACTGGCAGCTAGCGTTTCGGTTTTTTGGAGGCTAGGAGAGCTCCAGCCTTCGTGTGATGCGCCAAGAGTAGAGACCTGATCTACCATGAGATAAATTCTGAAATGCCTCTTCCGCTTCTTCCCGACGATGTGTGAACCGGCAGAAAATTTCTTTGATGAAAGCCACTTGGTATGCGTTTGCTAACTAGAGGGCCACTCATGGAATGCGCTGCCTATAATTTTCGTGAGCGAGGGTAGGAATGAATCATTTTGTGATGAAGCGTTTACCTCGATAGTTATCGGACCGAAGGCTTCTAAGAGGCTTACAGCGGAATAACTAAGGCCCGTTGAACAGTAGGTCTTGGCAGGTCAAATTTTTGATGTGGATGACCGCGAATATTGGGAAAATAGCTGAGCTGAGGACCTGGTGTGAAGAAAGGCAAGAGAAATGCGAACCATGCGCAAGGCGAAAAGGCGAAAAGGCGGCGGATGCCTAGATATACGTGGCGACCCTGTGAGGGCGAAAAAAGCGCGCTGCGCGTAATGCGCCGGGGTTTCGTGCGCAAGGCAGAAATGCGCGAATGCGCAAAACTGCAGCGTTGCTTTCGTTTACCAATTCAACCAACTAGTCGCGTTCATATGACAAAAAAACCACAAGTCCTATTTATTTTAGCCAGATACCTTACTAATAGCTATAGAAAGTACACTACCATAAATACTCTATACATTCGCCAAAAGATAACTACAATATAATCTAGGATTATGCGGTGTGTGAGATGGGTCCACCTAGGCACACTGCCTAGAATTCCGGTCATTCTGCGGCGTCAGAAGATTAACAGCTGCTGATTGCTCCTAACTTTCTGTGGAGTGCATAGAACGCAGATATATTGCTATGACTCTTTGTCCACCGGTATATCCGGTTCCCCTACTTCAGGAGATTGCTTCCCAAGCTCTGAAACCACAATCGTCGTTAATCCACAATTTAAATCCTAGTGAGTAAAAAGGAGCTCGATACGTCCTCTCGCACCGTTTTAGGCGGTGTTCCGCTGCAGGATCGTCCTATCGTTATAACCTTGGTGCTGTTTTGGCACAATGGGAGAACAAGGGGGAGCCCAAGGGAAGTCAACGGACAAACAGGTCACCGAGTACGAACCACTTCTCATGGTGTTGGTCCTTCGTGTGTCCCAATATTGATGCGTTTCTTCCTTCACGGCGCCTCTCGGAATAATCGGAATAGAAATTAATTTCGTGGGTATTATAGAACACCAAAATTCAAGTCGGAAAATTCCTCTCCAATGTTGTTACGCTACATCCACGATAGCCCAAACGTCCATGAGCGATTGTTAAACGGGATGCCGCCGCCTTCTCTGCAGTCACGAGAGGCGGAGCTGCAGGAGATTATGAAAAGCTTGGATCAACCATATAGAGATTCTTCATGACGGACACCAGCTTGGCGCTTAAGAGATTACGAGGCCGCTGAAGGCTCATGCTCGGAGCTGATATTAGATACACTTTGGAAAGGTTGCCTACCGCTCAGTGCCAGTGGTCACGTGGAGGAATTAATAATCTGTGCTACATCGGGACCGATGCTCACATGCTAAGCAAGTCGCTGTGGAATGCGTCATCCCGGTCATAAGCCACAACATAGATCAAGCCTCCCCCGCCAATGCTGAGAAACCAGTATAATGTCTTCAGCGACATTATGCCTTTGTTTCCCTCAACAACTCTGTGATAGTGACTATGCGATAACCTCGACGCCGAATCTCGGGGAGCGCTCTACGCAGCATGGGAGCCGTCCATATCCTGCGGTTATGGCAGATAATTATTCCACCGGGTCATAACATGCTCAGTATGTCTCGCATTGATACGCCAGTAAGGAATCTGCGGATCGTGTGGATATATGCTGCCAAGAACCATTCGGTAGTCCAGTCTGCCCAGCATCTGGCGCATCCTTTCGCTAAACAAGCCTGAACCCAGTCGAAAGTATTTAGAGGGAGGCTCTACATTAACGGCAGCGTATGTCTTATTAAGCAATCCTTCCACGGAGTGAATCTGCTCGACGAGAGTAGTGTCACTAAGGGGTCGCGAAGGCTCGTCGTGCATTGCATGATTTCCTAGCTCGTTTCCGTTGGGTATTAGGTCTTGTAATGTCTGCTCATGTCCTGCAACTTGTGATCCAATAATGAAAAAGGTGGCCGTTGCGTTGTTGGCTTTGAGGATCTGTATTATCTCTCCGGTATATTCGGACGGCCCATCATCAATTGTGAGCGCCATAATCTTTGAAGATGTCGAGGCTCGCCAGAGGGCATCTGGCCACCGGTGCTGGAAATACCGTATCAGAAAAGCAGGTGGCTTGTATATCGCGTAGAAAGGTGCAATGAAAATGCAAATGGCACTTAGAAGGATGGGCATTGCCGTAATCCTAGAGCGCCGAGTTCTCCTACGGAGTTTGGGGAGCAATCGAAAAATTCGGGAGACATGAGACATGAAAAATCAGTGATTCATAACTCATGTGGATAGGGAGAAGGTGTTGCAAACGATAGCTGGGATCAGAGCAAGCTCGGTAATAAGCGAACGCATTGTTGTAAAAGGATTACCTCAGCGAGCTCAGACGTGATTTTGGTTGGCGCGGATATTCTATTGGTCCGCTGTGCTAACTAACCCTTTATGGACGCGCCGCCAAAATCACGTCTAAGCCTATTTATTAAGACTTATTAAACTTAGGCCACTACTAGTCATACGGGGTGCAGCTCGGGGGGGTCACGGAAAAACTCGGCAAGGTTAGAAAGTTCAATAGGGTCAGAACCTTTCTGACCCCACTTAGCTTCTAAGCCCGCTAAGTTTTTGCATTTGCAGCGCATATATAACCCAAAATACTTTATTTTATAGAATTTAAAATATTTAATAAATTATAAATTATATGCCAGGTATATGCAGGGCATATGCAATAATAAAATTAATAATCTAAGTTGTTAAAATATACCTACATACGCATTATATAGTCTTTATATATACTTTGCATATGCTTACTCTATATACTTTACCTATTCTATTTTTATCTTACAGAGATCTTACTCCCTTATATACTACCCTCTAAAGTATTGCCTTTATATTCTATATAAGATAGGCTATATTATAGTATTTATTTAATATATATAATATAAAATAATATTCTAGAATGCTTAAGGTATATATACTTAGTATATACTTCCTATTAACTATAGCATTAAATAAATAAGCTAAGTTATTATAGTATAGACTATGTATATATGCTGCATATACTAAGCCTATATATTTACTGGTTTTATATAAGGTAGGCTGCGCTATAATATCTGTTTATATATACTTAATATATTATTACGGCACTGGTAAAAACTGGTAGATTGCGGCTAGTAGATATTAGTAGATTATAGCGGATAGTTATAGATAGTTGCAAACAGTTATAGATAGTCGCAGACAGTTTTATACAGTTCTAAATAGTTGCTATTACGTAACCAACGGATTATATATAACGTTAAGCGGCGCTACCCCCCATCTTCTTTCCTTTTTTTTTAGCTTTAGATCTTTGTTTATAGACTACCATTCGTACAGGCTTGCGCGTCCCTCTTGCTGTGCTTGTACCTCAAATTAACTAAGTCGCTAATATTATCTAAAGCTTAACTACCTCTTCTTTCTAAGAAGGAACTTAAAAATATTTATAAACTATAAATAAGAACAGAACACAGAAATAGACCTAAAGACTATTATTAGAACTTAAAGAATAAAATAAAACTAGAAGAATAGAAAAGAATAATAAGATCTATAGAATACGCATAGACTAAAACCCCTATAGAATCCTACTAGAAGTTACCCTAATAACTATACCATAATACTAAGAAATATAGTAGCTGGTAAAGTAGCCGTAGGACCCTTAAATACCTCTAATAGTAAAATAGCAACTAACTCAAACTCCTAGGTAGAGCTTATAGTAGCTAATACTAAAATTAAACAACTTTAAGAGCTACTTAAAGCTAGAGAACCCCCTATACCTAATAAAGAATTATTAAACACCTAGTGTTAGACCTTGCGCTACCTATACGGCGGTATAAGCTGTAGAGCTTATAAGGCATTCCAACCGGCAGCCCGTCCAGTCGCGAGACACTGCTGCTATCTTTTTAGTTTGCATGGCCGAGTGGGTTAGGCTTGGGCATGACACCTAGAGACTTGCTATAGTCCTTAAGGCTCTAGCCCAATATATAGTATTAGTATTATCGCAGTCCGTAAAGGTTGCGGACCCCCTATTACTTACAGACGGAACCAACCCTATATTTAATAATTAAAAGCTTTAATTATAGGATAAGCTTAAAGTTAATGCAGACTACTTCCCTACTACTTAGGCTAAAATAGCCTATGTCTTTAGCCGTACTAGTAGGGACGTATAAACGCACCTACGTCCGCGGTATATACAGGACTTAATAAATCCCTTCCTTTCTAAAGAAGAGATAATTATCTACCTATTTTTTTATTTATAAGGACCCCTTTAAAGTATAAAACGCCTAATTTAATTATAAAAGCCTAAATATAAAAATAACAGAGACCTTCTTAGCCTTTTAGACCCGCTTTTTATACCTAGCTAGCCAGGCTTAAATTCCCCAGAAAGATTTAATGCTAGACCTATTTAATAAGCTTACCCTAGACCTACAGCGAGCTATATTACTAGTTTTTACTACTATATAGACGCTAAAGGAACTTACGGACTAGCGCTTAGCTATTAACTAAGGCCTTTACTAAATTAAGGCACGCGCCAAACGGTATAAAGCTAGAAACCCTTTAAATTAGACTATAAGCAATATAAAAACGGCCCACAATGCCCTAGCACAATCGGCAACCCCTATAGCACCACCCGTATAGCCCGCCGCCAATTTAGCAGCTAGCTATACGGCTAGTCCTGCCATAAGTCCAGCAAATGCTCGGCCTACGTACAGTAACCCCTATATATAGGCCCTTAGTAATTAAGAAGCTTACTTCTCTTATAGTTAGAAAGGTTACCGTATAAAGAATTATTTAACGGGCGTAAAAGCAGATAAGGTTTTATTAATCTAGGAGAATAGCGCAGAGTTAGAAAAAGAGGAACCCTAGAAAAAAACTCCTCTCTAGGGTCAAAAGGAATCGATATATTAGATATTAATTTAGGTTAGCTAGTTAGTAAAAGAAGCTGCACTATCCCTTATACTTTATTCCATAATAAATACCAAGTTTTAACCTCTGCTTTAGTTAACTCTAGAGTAAATACCCTTACCTTAATAGATACCTAGTATACCGTAAAGCTGGCTGACTTTTTAAATGCACTTATTAAAGAACTGCCTAAACTAATTCTTTTCCGCGGGTATAACGGGCGGATAGGGCCACCTATTATAACTATCTTATAAACTTACCTCCGTGTTAACAGATAAAGGTAGTATAATATCCCCTTCCTTATTATAGACCTAGGTAGCTATAATATAATTTTAAGGCGAAAATAGCTAGCCTATTTAGGCTTATAGCTTAATATACGGAGTAGACGGCTTATCTAGCCTAAAACCTTACCCCTAACCCCTTCCTTTATAAAAGAAATCAGCATTATAATAGAAAACCTTATACAGCCCTAGATTAATACTATTTATTAGGCCGATAATATGCATAGAAACTAGGCCTTTAAGAAAGATATATAGCTTAATTTGCAACGGATCTATATACTACTTCGCCCCTAGACTACCTATATCTCGCCACCCGCATTAAAGACCTAGAAAGTTAGTAGTGACCTAAAAAAGCCCCTTATAGAAAGCTTAGGCCCTATATAGCCATAAAAAACAGTAAGGGACGTTAGACATTATACTAAACTAATAGATTAGAGGGATAACCTACGGAAGATAGAATAGGAGCTAAGAAAGATTATAAACCCTAAACCATAAAATACGGTTTAGAAAACAGCTATAAGGAAACTAGTAGACCTCCCACCAGTTAATATATACTATATTAGTGCCGTAGGATTTTACTAGAACTTAGTTTAGCCTAATACTATCGCCTTTATAATAAGCTTATACAAAATTAATTAATTAATTAAGGAAAAGGGAAGTAAGCTTAGTGGATAAAAAGCGAGCTTATAGATAAGGAACTAGTAAAACAAAAGCTACCCTATTAATACTAGAAATTTAAGAATATATTCTTTAAAGTAGCGTCTAATATACTTCTACCTTACTGACCATATAACTATAAGATTAAGATTAAGCAGGGTAAAGAAAATACCCTTAGCTTTAGCCCCCTCTACGAGCAGTTTATTACTAAATTATAGGCTATAAAGTAATATCTTATTAATAACCTAAATAAGGGCTTTATTAAGCCTAGCTAAGCCCCTTTTACATTACCTATTTTTTTAATTAAAAAGCTAAATAAAGGACTCCGCTTCTGTATTAACTACTATAAGCTAAATAATATAACCCGTAAGGACCGCTATCCGCTACCCCTACTTAATAAAACTCTAGCCCAAATAAGTAAAGCTAAGGTCTTTATAAAGCTTAATATCCGCTAGGCCTTTTACTAAATTAGGATAAACCCTAAGTCTAAAGATTTTATTATATTTTAGACCTATTACAAAACATATAAATATAAGATATTCCCTTTTAGACTAACTAACGGACTAGCTATATATTAGCGGTATTTCTAAGGGACCAACAGGCAAAGGAACGAGCCGTAAGGGCAGGGGACAGGCTAGGAGAACGTATTGGCATAAAAGTGCTCCGCGAAGATTACCCAGTCAAAGTCTCAGCGGTTCCCCTAAGCCTTAGGGTAGAAAAGGGACGCTAGGCGGACAATACAGCAACCATATATAAGATAGTAAAACAAACGGAACGCCTTATACTAGGACTTGAGATTACCCGAATCTAATGGCTATAATAGGAAAATGCAAACTAAGCATATAATAAGAATAATAAAAGAATATAAGGGTCGCCAGAGACTCGCTAGGGAGGCGCCGGTTAAACGCATAGCTCCCTTATTATTAGCATATATATACCAAAAATACAAAAACTCCTTATCCAAAAAGGTATTATTATAAATGGCCTTATATACAACATAAGGCTTTATAACTACAGACTCCGCCTAGAACAATGCTATCGCTATAAGGTAAGGATGTAGATAGGGAGTCCAATGATAGAACAATAGGTATATTATATAGACAGAGACAAATCCTTAAGGAAAAAGGAGGAGTCTGTATACAAGGTAGGAAGGGTTTTCCCTAGGTACGTGCAGAGCACGTGCCTTACGGGCGAGTCACCCCTGGGTTGCCCCAGGGTCGCCCGTACCTTGCGGCTATATAACTATCTACTCAGGTTTTACCTAACAATGCCCCCCCCTTTAAAAAGGGTCGTCCCCAATCCTTTATATACTTAAGCCTTAATAAAACCCCATAAAAAACCTTAGTAAGGAAAAAATTTAAAGGGAAAAGAGCGTTTTAATTTTATATATAGAGAGACGGGTGGTATACATGCGCGGCGCGAAGATATTAAGGAACTTCAACCGGCGGTTAAAGTTGTCTGATTAGTCAGATTTGCCTTACTAAAACTCCCCCGCATTTAACTAAGCTAGTAGCGATTTTATATACCCAGTATAGAAAATCCTAATTAGTCCATTTAACAGGTAGAGCTAGTGGAGCTTAATACCGTCGCCTAAATTCAGTAGACTAGAAATATTCCAGAGCTCATTTATATAGGTAGGTTGCTAGTACCTTACGGGTAGGTTATAGGTTATTTGCATATAGCCAAATTTATAGACGGTAAGGCTATATGCCTATTAAATCCGCCGCTAACCCTACTTTAGCCTTACGCTATACCGGCGTAGCGCCGTATATACTTCGCGGGTAGGTTATAGGTTATTTATATACAGCTAGATTAGGACGGTAAGGCTATATACCCGTTAAACCCGCCGCTAACCTATATTTTAGCCTTATACGTTATCTATATAGCATATACGTGGAATAGTATAAGTTATTAGTATAGGTTACCACTAGCGGGTCACTAGTAGGTTATAGACCCCAGTTAAATAGACCCTAGTTATAAATAGGCCTATTCTCTAATATATAAATAATCTGCTTAGCTAGTATAGAGTAACAGACTAGGTCTAGAAAGGGTGCTTTCTAAATTAAGTTTTATTACCGGTATACGCCGTGGCCTCGCCTGCGAGTTATAGCAATCATTATTTATTCTTTAATCCCTTTAGACATTCTCTGTTTTGCTTTAATATAGGTTATATTTTAATAGCGGCGCTTGCTTTTCGCCTACGCTTTAGCTATAAGGCTAAGGTATCCCGCTTACGGTACTCATCCAACAGTTATTAACAATTCTTAAGTTCTGTCTTATATTTCTATTTATTATACTTATTTAGCCATCCTAGCCATTTAATAAGGTACTACAGTTATCTAGCACAATCCTAGTAGGTAACGATTACTTCTACTTCCTAGCTGCCTTCCTTAAGCTCTTTTACTACTAGGGGTTAAAACCCAGGGCGTGACCTATAAGGCTTTAGTAAGAAGACATAGAAGACTAGGTAGAGCCGTGCCATAGCAGGCAGGAGCTCTAGCTTATATACTTACTACCCTACGCGCTCTAGGATCTAAAACGGTCCTATAAACTTATAGTTAAGCTTTTTATAGGGACGTTTTGTGCGGATATTCTTAGAGGAAAGTAGGACTTGTTTACTAACGGCAAAATGCTTAGCCAGGTAGTAACAATTATAGTATTTTACCTAAAGCTATTAGGCGTGTATTATTAACGCTGTCGCTACCTTATATATAAGGCGCAGGCGTTATAGATATATCTCTACAAGTTCGATATTTATTAACTTAGACCCCTCCCCACCTTACTAGGCGTCCTAGACGCCGTCTAGGACTCCGTTTAAAACGTTTAGCAGCTAGCCATAGGCGAGCTTAATAGGGGAACGCTTTGTTATAGTATAGACCTTAGAGTTATAGGCAAAGGCTGCTTCTTTAAGTAGGGAGGCCTAATTAAACTGTTCCTAGTTCGTAAATATATATAGGTATACCTTAAGCTCCTAGTTCTGGCGCTTTATCTAACCATTTATCTACGGGTGAAATATAGTGCTAAGTTTATATTAAACGCGGAAATAGTAGCATATAATACTTTAGTACTCGCTTGTAAATACACTACCCCTATTAGAGACAATATTATTTAGAGGCCCTATTTACGCAAAAACTCTAAATAAGAGTTCTACAAGTTATGTAGCATTAATTATCTTACGTACTAAATAGTAGCGTACTAGCTTTATAAAACAATCTACAAGGATAAGAACGGAGTTATACTCTACGCTATTAGAAGTCTTAAACTCTAGGAGATCTATAATAAAGTTAAGTAAATAATACCGCCAGGCTCAGATAGGGGCCTAGAGAGGCTGCAGCTTACTATAGGGTTTATAGCAGCGCGATTTAGAGCATTAGTAGGTATTGCAATTATCCAGGTATTTACAAAGGTCCTAGGTAAGGCCGTTCTAAGCGTACTTTTATATAATTACCTTAAAAGTACGGTTAAAACCATAGTGGCCGCCTATAGAATCGTTATAATTCCGCTTAAGGATCTCCTGTCACAGTAGTATATAATTCGGCACCCAGACCTTATTATTTTACCTTAGGAGTCCTTAATTATTAAGGGTGTAGTTCTTATTACTAGTAAGAACTTATTCCTAGGTTAACTAATTATATATAGAGCGTATAAAGGCGTCCCTTTTTTATACTCTATAAATGAAATTAACTAGTAACTTAGGGGGTTATTCCGTAAACGCTATTTCGGCTAAAGCAGCTACTACTACTTCTTACTATAGCACGAGACTCTGCGTAAAGTCGGTGCTAGCGAAGTAACGTATAATATGTAGGTGACTCGCCAGGTCGTCACGGGGGACCGTAGCCTGGGCTAAGGGGTCTTCCCTAGGGTCAAGCGCCATCAGGTTAGTTGGAGTGGTCTTAAAGAGAATGGCAGGACGCTCTAGTTCGCCGGCGCCAAGTTTACAAGAGTCGCTCGTATGCTACACGCATGCTACTCGCTAGTTTAGTATAGTAGCACTAGGGCCGCCCATAAGGCCTATAACCCGCAACTTTTACTGTAATATAGGTAGTATAGTATTAAGGATTGTCCTCTTACTGCTATCTTTAAAGCCTTTGGTATAATCCGGGCGCTAGAATAGTACGTTAGTAGGATTTATCTTACCTAGCTTATATTTAATCTTAAAATTAAACTTAGCCAGTTCCTTAGCGTACTAGGCCTAGCGAGCAGATAAGCTCTTAGTGGTTATAAAGTACCTAAGATTATTATAATTGCAGAGCACGCGCGTTATATACGCGGCGTATTTAAGGTAATAGCGCCACGTCTTAAAGCATTGCACTATAGCGAGTAGTTCTTTATTATGCGTATCGTACTATACTTCTAGGCCAGTAAGCTTCTAACTATAATAAGCAATTGGGTGCCAGTGGAGTTAATCTCCCTGCCCTAAAGGCTGCAAAAGTATACCGCTATAGGCATAATTAGAAGCGTTAGTAATCACTATTAGGGGTAGATTAGGGTTAAAGTATCGAAGTAGAGGAGCCTACGTAAACGCAGCGCGTAGCTTACGGAACGCCTACTGCGCGTCATTGGGCCAGGACCAAGGTTAATACCATTTAATAGGCCCTTTTAACTTACGTTTCTTCTTCTTCTCCCCATCTAACGTTGGGTCGCGATATACCCATACAAGATGTGCGTGTAGGGGGTATATAGTATCTAAGTAGTTCCAGATAAATTGCCTATAGAAGTTAGCAAAGCTAAGGAAGACCTAGATATCCCTATAGGACTTAGGCTCGGGCTATCCCTTAATAGCTTTTACGCGGTTAGGGTCCATCACGATACCCCTAGGGGTGATGATAAAGCCTAGAAACTCAACGTTCTTAGTATAAAAGATGCATTTTAATAGTTTGGCGTATAGGCCCCAAGCGCGGAGCTATCGCAGTACCTGCTTAACATGCTCGACGTACTTATCCTTATTATTTAAGTAGATAAGAATATCATCTAGATAAACTATGTAGATGGTATCTACTAGGGTTCCTAGAGCTTTATAAATATAGCTTTAGAAAGTTGTAGGGGCGTTAGTAAGACCAAAGGGCATTACTAGATACTTAAAGTGACCATAGCGTGTCTTAAATGCGGTCTTCCATTCGTCTCCCTTTTTAATACGAATCCTATAGTACGCATTATAAAGATCTAGCTTTATAAATATCTTTATATAGCTAAGCCTATTAAAGAGCTCGCTAACTAGCGGTAAGGGGTACTAATTTTTAATCGTAATCTTGTTTAGGCGTTTGTAGTTAACGCATAGCCGTATTATACCGTCTACTTTCGGCACGAAGAGGATGGGCGCTCTAGCAGGCGACTTACTAGGCCTAATCTAGCCCTTTTCAAGAGTACTGTCCGGTACTCTTATAAGATCTATAACTCTTTCTATAAGAGGTTATAGAGGGGCATTTACGGTGGCGTCTTGCCTTCTTCTAAGTCAATTATATAGTCATACTTAGAGTTCTACGGTAGTATACTTACTAGCTCGTTAGAGAAGACATTAATTTCCTCCTTATATACCTCTAGCAGGCCGGAGGCCACGGAGGTTAAAGCAACTATTGCGTGGTAGTGTGCTTCCGGGAGCCAGTGGAGAGAAGGGTGCGGCCGATATGCGTTTCGCAGGTATACTTGCACAGAGAGTATATACAGCTCTACTATAGTATACTTAATAGTTTTAGGGTTTCGATTACCTCCCCCTTACGTATAGGTAATCTGCGCCGGCACCGGAGGGTCTCCATAGGTACTCGCTGCTAGTGACGGCAGGTCCTCTACTATATTTATAACCGGTATCTCTACGTCCAGAGGGTCTATACAGGTACTCGCTACTAGTAATAATAGGTCCTCTATTGTATTTACAACTAGCGTAGAGAAAAAGTCTTCTGGCTATAGTAAATAGACTATTTCGCCAGCCTTAATATCTATTAGGAGAGCGTTAAGGGTAACTATCTAAAGGCGTTTAGGGTCTAAAATACCCTAGATAAACTATCCAGAACGGAAGCTAATTAATAGATCTGCTTCCGCGAGCTAATCCTATCTAAGAACTATATTATAACTATTAAATAAGCCGCCCTAAAAGGTCTACGGGCCGATAGTACGAGAGGTACCCTAGGAGTCGCTAGTGGTAACCGTTAGATTATAAGCATCCCAGATTATTATCTAGTTACTATTAAGGAAACATATAATAAGTTTATATAAACGTAGCGTATAGCGTATAGGCAGGTTAAACCTATAGATAACATCTTAATTAATAAAGTTAATTTAGTACCTATTATTATATAAAGCATGTAGGCGGACTTCGCCCTAGGGCGTATCTATTACAACATATACCATAATACGTTTCTTCTCTCCCTCTATATTAGGCCCTAGTTGTAGTTAAGAGAGATGCGCTACTAGGGCTTTGGGTTTTCTAAAGCCCGAGCTAACTTCTCCTTATTAGCCTGCTTCCAGTATTCCTTATAATAGCCGCCTGCGGTTCTTTAACTCGCCTATGTAGCACTAGCGTCTAAGGGGTCCCCTAAGCTATCTGGCTTTTAGGTGGTCTCCCCAGGAGTTTACTTAGAAAAGTATTGCCCTTTTTAAGTTCTATTCCCTAAGCCTAACTCTATAAAGCCTATGCTGCGACCGCGCTTTATATATAATAATTTACCGCTACTACTTACGCAATCTTCCGCAAGCTTTATAGTATTAAGCAATTACTCTACACAGCGGATTTTATTAAAGAGGTCTTCAGCGGTTCTTACCCGTTAGGCGAAGTTTTGGCAAAAGAGCTCTACTTATAGGTAGGCTAGGAGGCGTAAAAACCAAAAGTCTACCTATTACTTAGGATTAATAAAAGGGGTATATAAGAAGAGGTCCTCTAAGCTACGTATATAGGCTAGGAAGACGTTAAACCTCTAGTTCTCCTTTATAACAGCCGTATAGTACATTATAGCGTTATTAAAGCGTCTCACTATAGGGTTCCTAATCTAGTTTTAGACTATAGTCTTAAATTCGTCCCATAGTAAAGGACCCTTATCCTTAGTGCCTAACCGGCAATAAACCAGTTGGGCAATTATCTTCTCTTTTATAAGACCTTTAATAGCCCAACACGTGCGTTACTTATAGTCGTAGTTAGCGTCATTAACCTTAAATCGGTTCTTAACTACGGCAATCCACCGGTTAAAATGCTGTTAAGTAGTACCGCCAATATTGGGTAGTAACTTCTTAACTAGGGCGTCAAGATTTAATCGGCGTATGCATTCGCTATATAACTTATACTCTTCACTAAAGAGGCGACGAGAGGGCTTTATTAAATCAATAATGCTCCATAAGTTGGCTATTTTCTTAGCCAGCTCGTCTAGCTCCTTTATATCAGCGGTATTAAATAAGACACTAATAACCTTACTAAGCTCCTATTAAGCCCAGGTATATAAGTTAAACTAGTCTCCAGTATTCGTAAATATCTAATCGTTTTAAGGTTCAGAAGGTAGCTTAGATTCTACTAGTATACTTCTAGCGGTTTCGTCTACACTAGATCCTAAGGCGTTCTACGGTCGCATCGCTAGCGTATTACCATCAGGTGCAGGCGTCGGTTTTCTTTTCAGAGGCATTATAGGAAAATTGAACCGGCTATCCTCCTAAGGGGATTAGTAAGGATTCAAATATAAGGTAAAAATATAAATAGGGAGTCCAATAATAGAACAATAGGTATATTATATAGACAGAGACAAATCCTTAAGGGAAAAGGAGGAGTCTATATGCGAGGTAGGAAGGGTTTTCCCTAGGCATATATAGAGCACGTACCTCACAGGCGAGTTACCCCTAGGTTGCCCCAGGGTCGCCTATACCTTGCGGCTATATAACTATCTACTCAGGTTTCACCTAATAATTACTACACATAATAGGGACACACCTAATCCACATACACAGCATAGGTGTGCTGCGGCCACTATATAGGCCCCTATAATACAAGATATTACTTAAATTAAGACTAAACAAAATATATAAACTACTACTAAAGCATATACAAGGCGTGGGAGAGAGAAGACTATATTAAATATAGAAGACGGAAGGTAAGGGCTTAATAGCTACAGGAATAACTATACGCTAGGTTATACGAATAGAAATAATAGGCGATAAGCTAAGGGGGCGTAGGTGCCTTTCTAGCGTTTCCTACCTTTAACACTAGGGGGCTAGGCTAGCTATCCCAAGCCTTAACGGGTTAGAAGCGACGCCGCGCGATATTACTAGACCGTATAGGGACATAAGGGTTACAGGGAATATAAGGGAGAGGACGCCCTATAGGAAGACCCTTATAAACAGCTATAGCAAGCTTAAAACTAGGATAATTAAGAATTAGACTTAACGCGGCAAATATAATATTCACAGCCAACTCTTAAAGGGTATATAGCCAACTAGTAAGAACAGGGGAAGAACCGGAGATAATAACAGATTTAGACATAAAAGCGCTAGTAGGAATACAAGATATAGGAATAGAAAGCTCTATATAAAATAAGTAGTAACTAGGGTATAGATACAAGAGATAGAAGTTCTAAATATTCTAAAGAAAGTGGAAATAGAAGAAGTAAGGAACAAAGGAGAGGCGAAGAACCCTCACTAAGAGTCTACTACCTATCCATTATATAGTACAACTACGGCAATACAAACCACTATCTTATAAGGCCCTTACTAGACAGCCTAGACCCAGAAAAATACTATATCCTTACTATACAAGAGCTATATTATAATGCCTACACATAATTAACATACTGCCCCTAAGAATTCTAGCTCCTATATAAACCAAAAGCAGCTATACGCGTATACTTTATAATTAGCAAGGCTATTAGCCTGTCCTTATAGTTATAGCAGATAGTTAACCTAGATATTATAGTAATAATAATCTAGACATATAGGGGACCGGTATAGATTATTAATATATATAACCCTAGGGCTAAAGGGGTCCTATAAATAGAGAATATTATATTAGTAATAAGCTTACTAGAAACTAAAGGTATAGAGTTTATCCTATTAGGAGATATAAACCTCTACCACCTACAGTAGGGGGGTATCTATATTGCTGCTAAATAATAGGTAGAGTGCCTACTAAAAGCTATAGACACTGGGGGCCTTAAGCTAGCCACCCTCTTAGGAGCAATTATATAGCAATAAGGCACCACTAGAAGTATAATTAACCTTATATTTATAGACAAAGGCCTATACTAAAGACTTAAAAGGTGTAAACCTAAAAAAGAATAGGCACTCGCCTTAGACTATATCCCTATCTAGATATAGCTAGATCTGGATATTAAGGCGCAACTAAATAGCAAAAAATATGTAATAAGAAAGCTTAAGACAAACAGCTTCCTTAACATAGTTAAATAATAACTTTAAAACCTAGAAGAAATCCACCCAATACTAAACAAGCGAGGCTTATTAGCTACCCCTAAGGAAATCAACTAAAGACTAGAAAGGATCTAGGTAGCAATTAAAAACGGGCTAAAAGAGTACTGCCCGGTCTTAAAACCGGGCCCCTACGCGCGACACACATAGTCCGTATAATGCGCAATTCTTATCACCAGCTAACGACAAGCAAGAAGAAAATATATAAGCAGCTATAATCCTAAAGATAAGAGACAATATAAAGACACAAGAAACCAGCTAAAGAATACCCTAAAAAAAGAAGTAAGGAATAGCTGGAGACAGTTTATAAATAAGTATACTATTAACCCGAGCCTCCCCCATAATAAAGGTCTTTAGAGGATAGCAAAATAAGTAAAAAAAAAGGTGGTCCGACTAGTAGAAGACCTACACCTTCCGCCCCTATAAAGACTAGGTAAATTACTAGCTATAAGCAACAATAATAAGAAGGCAAAGATCCTTATAGAAAGATTTTTCCCTTAACCAGCTTTAGTAAACCTTAGCGATATTATAGGCAAAGCACCAATAACTCGCCTAAGGGTTAACAGTAATATAACAACCGAAGAAATGGCTAAAACTATTAGCCGCCTTTTAAATAATATAGCACTAGGACCAGATAGAATCCTAAATAAAGCCCTAAAGACCTACAGACCACTAATAGCACCTTAGCTTACGGATATAGCTAAAGTATACTTTATAATAGGCTACTACCTAAGACTTAGAAGAGCTATAACAACGTTTATCCTACGTAAAGAAGGTAAAATAGACTACTTACTCCTAGGAAGCTACCGCCCTATTGCCTTAGAGAATACCCTTAGCAAGATCTTAGAAAGGGTAATAGTAGACCATATAGCAGATATAGCTAAGGAACACGCCCTACTACCACAAAGCTAAATAGGGGCAAGAAAGAACCGCTTAACACTATTAGCACTTACGCTACTTACTACCACTATTAAATCTGCATAGGCGATGCAAAGGGATTTTATAGTATTAATGCTTAGCCTAGATATTAGTGGCGCCTATAATAATATACCCTATTAGCGTCTCCTATATATCCTTAGGGTAAAAGGCTTCCTAAAATAGATTATATAATTTGTTTAAGGGTTTACGGGTTAAAAAGAAATATTACTAGTCTTTAGCGGATACTAAAGCCCCCCTATTACAGTTGCAACAGGAATACTATAAGGATTACCCCTCTTACCTATACTCTTCCTTTTCTTTATAAGCAACCTACTTAACTCCTTTAAAGAAGGGGCGACCTAGGGGATAGGCTTTATTAATAATATAAACCTAATTATATACAGGCCAACAGCCGTAAAGAATTGTAGAACACTAGAGAAAGTATATAATACCTATATAAAATAGGCAAGACGACATAGAGTTCAATTCTCACTAGAGAAATACCAGCTAATCTATTTTATAAGAAAACGTAACTAATCTGCAGATTTTTAGCATATAATTCGCATCTGAGGCTTTAGGGGTTAACCAGTTTAGGGCCTAAGAGTATTAGGAGTATAGGTAGATAGTAAGCTCCGGTAGAGCGTATATGCGGCATAAGCGGCCTATAAGGGCTAAGTATAGTACATTACATTATCTAGGATCGTTAATTTTATATAGGGTCCATACTTCTAGAGGTCACGCCTACTATATATAGTAGTTATCCGGCTAACTATAATGTATAGGTCTAGTATCTAGGCCATTAGAGAATCTAAGAAAGGCCCCCCTAAATCGCTCCTTAAACCACTCTAAAAGGTCTAAACAGCCTGCCTTTAGAGTATAATAGGCGGATATAAGCGAACGGCCACAGCTCTACTTAAGAAGGAAGCTAATATTCCCCCCCTACAACTATATATTAAAGCCGCTATAATATAAAGGGTATAAAAGGAACGTAACTCTAATATTATAAAGTATATTAAGACATGCCTAAATAAACTATGGAGGGATCTTAGGGCGCCTTATAGGAGAATAAACTAATAACCCTAAAGTAGGGAAGATATATTAAAGAAATAGGTAAAGAAAGTAGAAGAAAAATAGTGCTGCTTTAGGGCCCAAGCCTATATAGAGGAGAAAGGGAGACGCGTAAGAGGCCAGTAAGAACAATAGTAAAAGAGAGAAAGGAGCTAAAGTAGAGCATAAAAGAACGCTAGGGGACTATCTACTGTAATATAATACTGGCTGAACCAATGCTAAAGAGGCGTATAGGAGTTAAAGGTACAAAGGCTAACTAAGGCAAGAGAAACCCAAGCCGTAGTATAGTTAACGCTATAGGGGGTAAACACCCTAGGGCTCCAAGAAGGCCTAACAAAGGCAGAAAATATAATAGCAACGCTCTTAAAAACAGGAATAATAGGACTAAAAGACTGGCTCTACTAGGTAGGTGTCCTAGTAGGTAGCCTAAGATGCGAATATGGCTAGCTAAGATAGACACTAAAACATATAATACTATTATGCCCCTTACGCACTAACTAAGAAGTAATACTCTTAGTAGCTAGTATAGAGAACTATAAGATACTGCTCTTAATATAAAAAGGCCTTAAGGCGGTTACCTAGTAGCTTATTAGCTAAAATATACTAAACTAGTTCTAGGTTACAAAGGAAATAATAATAAAGGGCGGGGGGGCGAGTAACGGGCGCCCCTTAATGACTCTATAGTAGCAGAGTAAAGTATATAATACTAGCGCGTCCGTAAGCTAGTTACGGCAGCAGTGGTTCTTAAGGAGGTCAAAAAGTAAAATAGTAGGAGCACTATAGGTGACTTGTAGGCGCCTCGCAGGCGCCTTATAGGCGAGTCCTAAGAGGCGGGGAGATAGATTACGGGGTTTTCTCAAGTTAAGTCTTTCTTAAGTTAAGTTTTCTCCCTATATATAAATAAGGAGTAATCCGCGTGG
>Ga0307515_10005106_pt1 | contig 26673 bp, 25 predicted proteins | sample 17_EM_MG_FD_194513 | JGI IMG/M metagenome (GOLD analysis project Ga0307515, IMG submission 194513) | Populus trichocarpa ectomycorrhiza microbial communities from riparian zone in the Pacific Northwest, United States - 17_EM | ecosystem: Host-associated > Plants > Roots > Unclassified | place... | reverse complement strand
CGACCTTGGCCGGCGCCAGCCGCGCCAGCTCGTAGGGGTGCGAGTACGAGTGGTTGCCGAGCTCGTCGCCGCGGTCGTGCAGCGCGCGCAGCCGCGCGGCGTTGTCCCGCCGAGCGCCGCGATCGGCGGCCGCGAGCTCGCCGTCGGCGTCGCGCCCGACCACGAACCAGGTGACGCGGATCCCGCGCGCGGCGAACACCGCGGCCGCGCGGGGCAGCGCGCGCTCGAGGATCACGTGCTCGAGCTCGACCGGCGGCGGGCCCAGCCCGTGGATCCGGTAATAGCAGGCGATGCCGTCGAGATCGATCGAGATCGCGCACCGCCGCGGCGTCATGGCTTGCCGCCGAACCGGATCACGTAGGTCAGCTTGGCCAGGCCGCGCAGCACGTGCGGCACGCGGCGCACGAGGTTGATCGCCGGCGGCCGCTTCTCGTGCAGCCGGATCGGGATCTCGATCACGCGCAGCCCGGCGCGCCCGGCCCGGATCACCAGCTCGCTGGCGAACAGATCGCGATCGATCACGCAGGCCTCGACGATGGGCAACAGCGCGCGGCGATCGAACGCCTTGAGCCCGTGGGTGTCGGTGCCGCGGAAATCGAGCGCGACGTGCAGCATGCCGTTGATCACCCGGGTCGCGGCGCGGCGGAGCAGCGGCCGCTCGTCGCTCGAGCCCTTCATCGCCTTGCTGCCGACCACCATGTCGCAGTCGTGGTGGCGCAGGTTCTCGAGCGCGCGGCGGTGGAAGTCGAGGTCGCACAGATCGATCTCCTCGCAGATGACGATCTGGCCGCGGGCCTCGAGGATGCCCCGGCGCAGCGCCTTGCCGTAGTTGGGCTCGCCGAGCGAGAACGACCGGACCTCGGGCCGCTCGTCGGACAGGTTCGCGGCGAGCTCGGCGGTGCGATCGCGCGAGCCGTTCTCGGCGAGGATCACCTCGAACGCGAGCTCGGGGGCGTGGAGCGCGTGACGGACGACGTCGAGGCCATCGAGCAGCTCGGTCACCGCCTCGCGCAGGATGCCTTCCTCGTTGTAGACCGGGATCACGATCGAGACGTCGGGCGGCGGCGCGGACATCGCTGGGGGTGTATCACGCGACGAACCGCTCGGTCTGGCCGGCCGCCATCACCAGGACGTGATCGCGCACGCCGCGCTGCCGGGCGAGCTCGACCAGCCAGCGCGCCGGCTCGTCGAGCCGCTCGTACGACAGCGCGAACGCGCCGTGGTGGATCGGGATCAGCATCCGCGCCCGGAGGTCCTCGAACGCGTACAGCGCGTCGAGCGGCGACATGTGGCGCTCGCGGAACGACGCCGGCACGAACCCGCCGATCGGCAGCGCGGCGATGTCGGGCGCGAACCGCGCGCCCATGTCGGCGAACCCCGAGAAGTAGCCGCTGTCACCGCACAGGTACACGCTCGGTCCGTCGCCGCGCAGCACGTACGACAGGCCGTGCGCGAGATCGCCGGCGCCGTGGGCGGTCGCCGCGGCGGCGAGCTGGACGCCGCGCATCTCGAGGTCCGCGCCGGGCGACAGCTCGATCACCCGGGCGTAGCCCAGGCCGGAGATCGCGGCGGCGGCGCCGGCCGGGACCACGACGGTCGCGGTCCGCGGCAGCCGGCGCAGGGTCGGCACGTGCAGGTGATCGGCGTGGCGGTGCGAGATCAGGATCAGGCCGACGTCGGAGAGGTCGGCCGCGGCCACGCCGGGCGCGACCGAGCGGCGCACGCCGCCGACCCACTGGCCGAGCATCGGGTCGAACGCGATGGCGAGCCCGGGATAGCGCACGACCACCGTGGCGTGGCCGCCGAACGTCACCGCGATCTGGCCCGGGCCGATCTCGGGCAGCGGCTCGGGCGGCGCCGGCCGCGGCGCGCGGAACCACCGGGTCATCCAGTGACCGACGAGGCTCGCGTACCGGCGGACCGGCACCTCGCGGTGCAGCCGGCCGAGCTCCTGGGCGCGCGTGACGTCTCCCAACGATCTCCACTGTCGCTGGGCTGGTCGTGTGGCGCAAGTCGACGTACGTTCGCAGCTGGTGCCGACCGCTGGATCCTTCGCTGCCTGGCTCGCCACCTGGCTCGGCCGCTGGCCGGTCGCGCTCGCGGCGTGCGCCCTGCTCGCGGCCGCCGTGATCCTGCCCCGGCTCGACGGCCCGGGGCTGTGGGAGCCGCAGGAGCGCCAGCTGTCCGACCGGGTCGCGCCGCCGATCGCACCGGCGCCCGGCGCCGACAAGCCGGCGGTGCGGCCGCCCGCGCCCGAGGCGGCCCCCAAGGACAGCTGCCTGCACGCCGTGCCGCCCGACGCTGCCGCGCGGTCGCTGACCAGCCGCGCGATCCAGTGGGGCCGCGACAAGATCGGCGACTCCGACGGCGGCCGCCGCCTGCCGCTGGCGCTGCTCGGCCTGCTCACCGTGATCGCCGCGGCCGGGACCGCGATGCGGCTGGCCGGTCCGCGGGCCGGCGTGGTCACCGCGATCGCGCTGCTCGCGATGCCGCTGTGCACGCTCCAGTCGCGGATGCTGACCTCCGAGATCGGGACGGCGTGCGGCGCGTCGCTGATCATCTACGGGCTGGTCGCGCTGGGCGAGCTGCGCAGGCCCGCCGCGCTCGCGGCGCTCGATGGCGCGGTCGCCCTGGTGGCGCTCGCCGCCGGCCTGGTGGTCGCGTTCTACGGCGGCGGCGCCCTGCTCGGGCTGGTGGTCCCGCTGGGCGCGATCGCGGTCGCCGGCGGGCTCGGCGCGCCGCTCGTCGCCGCGATCCGCCGCCGCGAGCCGATCGCGCCGTGGATCCTCGCGCTCGCCGCGGCGCTCGCGGTGGCGGGGCTGGTCGGCCTGCTCGCCCACCAGCTCTACGATCTCAAGCCGCCCTACCCCGGCCTGTCTCCGCCGCCCGTCCGCCAGCTGCTCGGCAAGGCGATCGTCCCCAGCAGCTGCTACTCGTGGGCGCTCGGCGCGATGTGGCGGCCCGACGACGACCTGCGATACATCTACGACTCGACGTTCGAGCAGATCGCCTACGGGACGTTCCCGTGGGGCCTGCTCGCGCCGATCGCGATGGCCGGGCTGCTCGGCGCCCCGGATGCCCGGCGCCGGCGGCTCGGTGCGATCGCCCTGGCGTGGGCCGGCGCCGCGTGGGTCGCCGGCGAGGTGTTCCAGCGCAAGGTCGGGTTCACGGTGTACGCCGGGTTCCCGGCGCTGGCGATCGCGGTCGGCGCGTGGCTCGACCACGTGCTCGCCGGCCGCGCCCGCGGCGAACCCGGCGCGATGCCCGGCGGCGGCCGGCTGATCGCGCTGTTCGCGCTGCTCGGCATCGTCGATCTGGGCAAGGATCTGCAGTCGTTCACCGAGCGCCTGACCTCGCTGCTGGTCGGCAACGACGCCATCCCCTACCCGGCGCAGTCCCACCTGGTGTGGCTGCCGACCCGGCTCTGGATCCTCGTGATCGGCGGGGTGATCGCGCTCGGCTTTGCGATCGCGATGGCGGTGTGGCGCGGCGGCGACTCGCCGCGCGACCGCTGGGCCCGGCGGCTGGCCCACCGCAGCGCGATCACGGCGATCGGCGCGACTGTGGTCCTGGCGGCGTTCTGGACCGCGCTGTGGCAGCCCCGGCTCGCCAGCCACCTGTCGTCGAAGGCGATGTTCGAGACCTACCAGGAGCTGGCCAGGCCGGGCGACGACCTCGTCGTGATGGGCGACCTCGGCCAGGCCCCGTTCGCCTACACCGCGAAGCCGCCGCAGCTGGTGTCCGACCGCACCCAGGTGATCAAGGCGCTCGAGCGCTCGAACCGGGTGTTCGCGATCGCGCCGCAGAGCGAGCTGTGCACGCTGCATCGCGAGGTCGGCGGCAAGCCGTACTTCGTGATCGACGACCGCAACACGCGCAGCCTGCTGCTGTCGAACCGGGTCGACGGCACCACCGACAAGAACCCACTGCGCACCGCGATCCTCCACGACGAGCCCAAGGCCATCCCGGCCCGGCCCAAGGCCACCGTGGCGTGGGGCGACGGCCAGACCAACCGGATCCAGCTGCTCGGCTGGGACCTGCCCCGGAGCGCGCCGCGCGGCACGCGGTTCGACATCACGCTGTACTACAAGATCTTGCAGCCGGTCGGCGGCAGCTGGAAGACCCTGGTCCACTTCGACGGGGCCGCCGGGCGCGCCGGCAACGGCGATCACGACCCGATCGCCGGGCGGTGCCCGACCTCGACCTGGCAGCCCGGTGACTACATCATCGATCGGTTCACCGCCAGCGCCGGCAGTGCGGCATTTCCCGGCGGCGTCTACGACGTCTGGATCGGGTTCTTCACCGGATCGAACCCGAACTGGCGCAACATGAAGCTCACCGAGGCGCCCGGCGACATGCGAGACAATGCCGATCGCGTGAAGATCGCGACCATCAGCCTCGAATGATTCTTGGCGTTGACCCCGGTCGCGACTTGAGGCTATGACGGCGGCGATGGGACCGAAGGTCAAGGGCGACGCGGTCGCGCCGCCGGTACCGGTCGGCGAACCCGGCGCCGAGCGCCGGACCTCGCCGCGCGTGCTCGTCGACCTCGAGGTCGATTGCGCGAGCGAGGACAACTACCTGTTCGCGTACATCACGGACATCAGCACCACCGGGATCTTCGTGCGCACGACCACACCCGAGCAGCCCGGCACCCACCTCAACCTCCGGTTCTCCGATGACGAGGTCGAGCGCCTCGAGATCGAGGGCGAGGTGATCTGGGTCAACCCGTACCGGCCCGGCACCCCGGACAACCTGCACCCGGGCATGGGGATCCGGTTCGCCAACCTCGACGGCGAGTCGCGCGATCGCCTGTTCGAGCTGATCCGCCGCTTCGCCTACCTGTCGTAGCCGTCATGTCCATCATCTGCGGTACCGATCTGTCCCCGGCCTCGAGCGGCGCGCTCGCGGTCGCCCGCGCGCTCGCCGCCCAGCGCGGCGATCGCGAGGTCGTCCTGGTCCACGTCGTCGACGCCGACGCGGACGACGCCGCCGCGCTCGCCGCGCTGCGCACCCGGCTCGACGCCGAGGCTCGCGCCGGCGCCACCGCCGCGGCCGGCCCGGGTGTCCGCGCCGAGCTCGTGGTCGGCCCGCCCGACGAAGCCCTGGTCGGATTTGCCGAGACCGAGGGCACCGACCTCATCGTGATCGCGGCGCACTCGCGCGCCGAGCGCGCGCAGGCCCGGCTCGGCACCACCGCGGCGCGGGTGATCGAGCGGACCCACGTGCCGGTGCTCGTCGTCCGCGATCCCGAGCCGTGGCTGGCGTTCGCGCGCGGCGAGCGGCCGCTCAAGATCCTGCTCGGCATCGACGACTCGGCGACCTGCGACCTCGGCGTCCAGTGGACGCTGGCGCTGGGCAAGCGCGGCCCGATCGACGTCGTGCTCGGCGCGATCTACTACCCCGACGACGCGGCGGCCCACTACGGCCTGCCCGCGCGCTCGATGGTCGAGACCGATCCGGAGATCGAGCGGCTGATGCAGCGCGACCTGGTCCGGCGGTTCACCAGCGCCGCCCAGCCGGTGGCCAGGAGCCTCACCGCCCGCGCCCGCCGCGGACTGGGCCGGATCGGCGATCACATGGTCGAGCTGGCGCGCGACGAGCAGGTCGACGCCATCATCGTCGGCACCAGCCAGAAGACCGGCCTGGGCCGCCTCGGCTCGGTGTCGTCGGTGATCGTCGAGGACGCCCCCGAGTCGGTGGTCTGCGTGCCGCCGCAGGCCAGCGTGGCGACCCAGCGCGTCCCGGTTCTCCAGCAGGCGCTGGTCGCCACCGATCTGTCGCAGTTCGCCAACCGCGCGGTGCCCTACGCCTTTGCCCTGACCCCGCCCGGCGGCGAGATCCACGTCGTCCACGTGGTCAAGGACGACGCCGAGGTCGACGAGGCCGAGCTGCGCCGCCAACTGGTCGCGCTCGCCCCCGCCGGCGCGATCCAGAAGGTCCACCCCCACGTCGTGCGCGGCGACGACACCGCCACGACGATCGCCCAGTGCGCGGCGCGGTTCGGCGTCGACGTGATCTGCATCGCCTCGCACGGCCGCACCGGCATCACCCGCGCGCTCGTCGGCTCGGTCGCCGACAGCCTGCTGCGCGCCACCCGCCTGCCGGTGCTCGTCCTGCGCCCAGCGTGACCGCCGGTCGCGGCTCAGAGCGTGGGCACGGTTCGCCGGGCCAGACGGGACCGCAAGCCGGCGGAGCTGCGAAGTCGGTGAGGCGGCGGCGGCGGTCGGTTGCGAGCGCGCCGGGCAGAGCGTCGTCGCTGGCGACCGCCGGGATGAAGTGTGTATGCCGGCGCGAGTCGGCGAGTGCGCCAGCCGGATGACGGCCGGTCGCCGGTGAGCGCGAGGGGCGCTACGCGCTCACGGTGATGAAGCGCAGGATGTTGTAGGTGAGAGCGAAGAGACAGGCGTTACCTGTGACCTTGGCGAGGCCACGCAACGCGGTGGCGGCCATGCCACGATGGGCCTTTGCGTCGGCGTTCACGGTCTCGGCGGTCGCCGCGCGCTGCCTGTAGATCTGCTTGGCGTCGTCGGTGCCCATGCGGACGCGCCAGGCGGCGACGGCGTCGCTGTCGCCAGGCTTGGGCAGGTGAGGGTCGATCGGTGGTGGGGCGGACGTCTCGGACGCCTTGCTGCGCGGTCTGGGCACCGGCGCGTAGAGGGTCACGCCCGCGGCGGTGGCCTGACGCGCAGAAGCCAGGTCTGGGCCGGCGGCAACGCCAGGTCGGGCGCGCCCGCCGACGAGTACGGATCGACGTAGCCGGGCGGGTAGGTCTCGCCGCGCTGGGCGGCGTGCTTGCGCGCGTTCTCGCGGACGTAGTGGATGGCGTGGCGGACCTCGGTGGGCGTGCGCAGCACGTGCGCGTGGTAGCGGTCGTCGAACACACGGCCTTTGCGCCCCATCATCCGGTTGAGCCCCTTGGCGACCCGGATCGAGAAGCCCTGGATCGCGCGGGCGAGCGCGCGGCGGTGGGGCGCCTCGACCAGCAGATGGATGTGGTTGCCCTGGACCGAGAACTGGATGACGCGGACATCGAAGCGATCGCCACCGATCCGGAGCGCCGCCGCGATGACGCGGAACGAGCGCCGGCTGCGCAGGTTGTAGACGTGCGGCGCCATGCGCAAGGTGACGTGGATCGGCATCGGGCGGGTCCACTCGCCGCGTGCGCGATGCGCCACGCCGGCGCGCGCGCGGCGCGGCTTGCGGCCCGCGCCGGCGCGCGCGCCACCCCAGGTCCGGAACTCGAGCGCGAGCTGGCGGGCGCGACGCCGAGGTGGGGGCTGGGATGACGCCGACATCTTGATTGAGCATATATAATATGCACCACCGGGAAACGCAGGAGCTCATCGCACAGATTCGGGTCCAGGCGGCGTCTCCACGGCTCCCAGGCGACCTCGGGAGACCGCAGGGTGGCCTGTGACCGGCGCGTGGAAGCTGACCAGGCAGGTCCGGACGCCCCGCTCACAGCCCGGTGCCCTGTACCCACGCCCCGGGTCGTAGTTTATTTGTTCTGGATCCGGAACAGAATCGTGGTCGCTGAGTGAACCCGACGTCCTCGGCGAAGGCCGCGTAGGCTGTCGGCCGTTCCGCGCTGTCGGGAGGTCTCGCCGCGAGGACTTCCTGCCCTCTGCCCGAAATCCCGAAAACAAATCAGATCGGGGCAGTGGCACAGGGCGCAAGGCTGTCAGCGGGGCGTCCGCGTCCGCCTGGCCAGCTTCCACGCGCCGGTCACAGGCCACCCTGCGATCTCCCGGGGTCAGGGTGCGGTGCAAGGAGCGACACGAGTGCGCGGGCTGGGCCGCGCCTCGAGCGGCGCGGGTCCCCGAGCGTCGCGTAGCTTGCCGCACGCGTCGCCGCCGCCCCGAGCTTACCGAACCCACCCGGCCGCCCCTCGCTCGGGTCGAGTTGCCGGCGGACCCCCGGGCGGCGCTGTCCCGGGCGCGGCGCGGCGCGCGAATCTCGAGCGGGCGGCTCTGCCTGCTGCTCGGCATCGACCAGCAACGCCACGCGCCAGCCGAGCCCGGGCCCGAGCTGGCTATTGGGGCTCCCTCCGGGTCCCGGCAGGCTCCCGGTGCCATCCTGAGGCTTCCAGGGCCATCGCCGGCTCTGTCTTCAGCCCACGATCCTGACGCGCCGAATCGTGCCCAGGCTCTCAGGCCGCCACGCCGAGATCGCTCTCGAGCTGCTGGCGAAGCTCGCCGATGTCCTCGCTCTGCAACGGACTGAGCACGACGCCGTCGTCCTGCAGGTCGACCCCGAACAACACGCCCTTGGACGACGACAGGAACGGCCGCAGCTGGGTCTTGTACTCGTGGTGGCTGCGGTCGGGCCGCTGATCGACCTCCACCTTCAGCTCGCCGTTCGCTGCGAAGTGGGTCCTGAGGAAGGTCTTGCCGTCGACGAACGTGCACTCGAGCGAGCTCAGGTCGTCGGGCCGGGGATCCTTGAACACCTCCTGTAGCAACGCCGGGCCAAACGAGTCGACGTTGACGATCACGGCGAGGACGCCGGCCTCGACATGATCGCGCACCACGTCCAGCACGCCCGGTACGCGGTTCTCGAAGTCGTCCGGCACGAAGAAGAACCGGATCACGCGCCCGCCGTGCCTGGCGATGAACTCGCGGATCGCTCCCATCAGCTCGAGTCCACCATGTTGCCAGTTCTCGATGTACGCGGGCGTGGTGCACCCCACGATGCAGGTCCGGGCGTTGTCGATCGCCTCGGCGATGTTGGAGTTGTGACTGGGTACGACGAACGTGTCATCGCCATAGCGATAGAACTCGGCCGCCAGGCTCTCGAGCTGACGCACCGCATGAGCCAGGCCGACGCGCCGGCGTCTGCGGAGCTGGACCACGCTCTTCAGTTGTAGGACGCTCAGCGGTGCTCCAGTCTCGGCATGATCGTCGAGCACCTTGATCACCGCATCAGTGAACGCGCCGTTGCGATCTCCCGATTCGGGCCGACCGTCATGAGCGAGCTGATGTCTCGCGCATGACGAGATCACTACCGCACCCGCACTCGCGATCTGCTTTTCAGCCGCCAATCCGACGTCCCGGCCGATTCCGAAGTCGCCGAACGCCCCGCTGTAGCAGGTATCGAGCAGCACCACGAACTTCTTGCTGCCGAGCCGCGCGCGCAGCACGTTCTCGATCTCGCAGGCGCCGATCGAGTACCTGCGCTGAACGTCCTCGTTCGCGTCACGCCGCCAGTCGGGAAGCAGTAAGCGCAGCTCGCCGTCGCGAGTCACGATGGCGTGGCCGGAGAACGAGAACCAGACCATCTCGACAGGGCTCAGTGCCGCCCGGGTCAGTGCCTCCAGGATCGCGTTCGCCGAGGTCGGCTGCGAGAACAGCTCGCTCTTCACGACATCCAGAGCGTCGAAGCTCTCGCTTGCGGTGAGCCGCGAATACAGCAACACGGCATCGTTCACCGCGGTACGCAGCGGTCCGGCACTGTAATTATTGAAGCCACAACACACTGCGACACCCCGCATGGCCAGCACCTCCTCCCACATCGTATTGTGTGTGCAGCACCCGAAGCGCTCTACGATCTCACGACATACTCATTGCTACCGTGCAATTGGAATCGTTTACACCACAACGGGGTTATTTCATCACGACCGCAATGGCTGAGTACCTCGAGCGCTCGAGTATGTATTTCCCGTGCGAGCGCTTACCGTAAGCGCGAGCGATGACCGGGTGTGGCAAGAAAAAATCTCACGACGTCGCCGACGATGCCAATGCCGTCACATGCCAGGGGGTGCCGGTCGCCAAGGAGCCAGATCTCCATGTCGATCCGGAATCTACCGTCGAGTCTCCGTCGAGACGCGATCGCGAGGTGTCAACGCGAGGCCGCCGCGGGCGTCCGCGAGCGGATGGGTCGGTGCAGCGACCGTGACGACAGCGGCGCGCCCCTGCCCGCACGTACCTCGCGCCGTCGGCGCATGCGTCGGTGGTTCTTCGGCGGGCGCTGTCCCTGACGCTCATCCGCGCAGCAGCCACGGGGAGCCGCGCATGTACACGTTCTCCTGGGCGCTATGCCCTGCAGTCTCCTACGAGCGATGGACCCGGGCGGCCGGAACCCACGAGCTACGCGGCGACGCGGGACTCCGGTGCCGGCTTCGCACCAGGGGCACCGCGATCATGATCCCCGCGTTGATCGCGAGCATGAGCCAGAAGATCGCCGTCCCCGGCCACGACGGATCGGGGTGGGGGTGATCGCGCGGCGGTTCGCCGAGCCTGGTGATCAGCGCGACGAGCGAGACCGGAAACGCCCACAGCGCCCAGATCGCGACCGCGGCCCAGCGCGGATGCGCCACGACCCCGATGCCCGGCACGAACAACACCGCGAGGTAGACGAGCAGCATGTCGTGGACGGCATGCGTCTCGGGCCGCGAGCCGGTGCCGCTCAGGATCGTGACCGGGACGCGGCTGATCGCGACGGCGGCGACGGCGAGCAAGAGCAGCGCGAAGATGATCGCGCGCAGCTGCCGCTCGACCCCGCGCTCGCGATCCATCGCCGTCATCGCCTCATCGCCGTCATCGCCGTCATCGCCGTCATCGCCGTCATCGCCGAACCATACCAGGCGGCGCCATGCGCGCTGGAGACCGCGCGCCGGCAAAAGTCCTCCGGCGCCCCGGCCGGCCGCGCGATCCGCGCGTCGCGGCCGCGTTTCGGTGAAACCGTTTCGCACACGAGGTGTCCGAGCCGTTGATCCCGCAGCTCTGCCGGTTGTGGCGGAAGCGGAGAGAAGGAGCTCCATGAAGGTCGCCATCCGGCCATGGCCCTGGCTGGTCGTCGTCTGCCTGTTGTCCGGTGGTGCGCGCGCGACGCAGCCGCCGTCGTCCGATCCCGCCGGCCAGGTCAGCGAGGGCCGGCTGATCATGCAGCACGGCGGCGCGAAGCTCGACGTGCCGCTGGAGCACACCGACGTGAAGATCACCGTCGACGGCTTCCTCGCGGAGGCCACGGTGACGCAGCGGTTCAGGAACCCGTACCCGGACAAGATCGAGGCGGTCTACCTGTTCCCGCTGCCGACCGGCGCGGCGGTCAGCGCCATGCAGATCACCAGCGGCGACCGCGTGATCGAGGGGACGATCCAGGAGCGCCAGACGGCGACCCGGATCTACGAGGCGGCCCGCAGCCACGGCCAGATCGCGGCGCTGCTCGCGCAGGAGCGACCGAACCTGTTCACCCAGTCGGTCGCGAACCTCGAGCCGCGCGCGGCGATCGACGTCACGCTGCACTACGTCCAGCGGCTGGGCTACGACCGCGGCGGCTACGAGGTGGTGTTCCCGATGGTCGCCGGGCCGCGCTACGTGCCCGCGGCGGCGCGCGGCAAGATCGACCCGGCCGCGGTGCAGCCGGCGGTGCTGCCCGCCGGCGTGCGCAGCTCGCACGACATCAACCTCGCGGTCGAGCTCGACGCCGGGGTGGCGATCGAGGGCATCGCGTCGAGCTCGCACCAGATCGCGATCGAGCGCGCCGCGGGCTCGCCGGCGCGGGCCCGGGTGACGATCCGACCGGGCGACACGATCCCGAACAAGGACTTCGTCCTGCGCTACCAGGTCGCGGGCGCGGCGCCGGCGTTCGCCGTGCTCGGCCACCGCGGCGACCCGGCGAGCGACGGCAGCTTCGTGCTGGTCGCGCAGCCCCCCGCCGCCGCTGCGCCGGCGCAGATCGCCCCGCGCGAGATCGTGTTCGTGCTCGACACCTCGTCGTCGATGCGCGGCGCGCCGCTCGACAAGGCGAAAGAGCTGATCCGCACGGTGCTCGCGGATCTGCGGCCCGACGACACGTTCCAGATCGTCCGGTTCGACGATCAGGCGAGCGCGCTCGGGCCCGCGCCGATCGCGAACAAGCCGCGCAACGTCGAGCTGACCCTGCAGTGGCTCGCCGCGCTCGACGCCGCCGGCGCCACCGAGATGACGACCGGGATCGCGGCGGCGCTCGCGGTGCCCCATGATCCGCAGCGGCTGCGCATCATCGCGTTCATCACCGACGGTTACGTCGGCAACGAGGACGAGATCATCCAGCGGGTCGGCAGCCACGCGGGCGAGGCGCGGCTGTTCGCGTTCGGGGTCGGCAGCGCGGTCAATCGCTACCTGCTCGAGGAGATGGCGGCGGCCGGGCGCGGCGCTGCGCAGTTCGTCCGACCCGACGAGCCGACCCGGGAGGCGGTCGCCGCGTTCGAGCAGCGGATCGACGCGCCGGTCCTGACCGACGTCGCGATCGACTGGGGCGGCCTCGCGGTCTCCGAGGTCACCCCGCGCGCGGTGCCCGATCTGTTCGTCGGCCAGCCGGTCGTGGTCTCCGGCCGCTACGCGCGCGGCGGCACGGCGACCGTGACGATCCGCGGCAAGCAGGCCGGCCGCGACGTCCGGTTCGCGGTCCCGGTGACCTTGCCCGAGCGCGCCGACGACCACCCCGCGATCGCGACGGTGTGGGCGCGCGAGCGGATCGCGGAGCTGTCGCGCCGGCTGGTGCGCAAGGCCGATCCGGAGATCCAGCGCCAGATCGAGCGCCAGATCATCGAGCTGTCGATCGCGCACCACGTGCTGACCCAGCTGACCGCGTTCGTCGCGGTCGATCGCTCGCGCGCGACCGCGGGCGGTCCGGCCCGCCGCGTCGCGGTGCCGGTCGAGATCCCCGACGCCGCCGCCAGCGTCGCGGCGCAGGGCGACGGCAGCTACGGCTACGCGATCGGCGGCTACAGCGTCGCGGCGCAGGGCGGCGGTGGCTGGACCGCGATCGGCACCGGCCACTACGGCGTGCTCGGCAGCGAGTCGTTGGGCAGCGCCGGCTACGGCACCGCCGGTGCCGGCGCGAGCGACCTCCACCCGCGCGTCGCGACCGCGCCGACCGTGACGATCGGCGCGCCGATGATGATGAGCCCCGGCAACCTCGACAAGGCGATCATCCGGCGCTACGTCCGGCGCCAGCTCGAGAAGATCCAGTACTGCTACGAGAAGCGCCTGCTGTCGAGCCCGAAGCTGACCGGCACGATCACGACCCACTTCACGATCAACGGCGCCGGCCAGGTGATCGCCGCCACCGCCGACGGCCTCGGCGACGCCGAGGTCGAGACCTGCGTCGCCAGCGCGATCAAGGGCATCGAGTTCCCCCGGACCAATGACGGCGGCGTCGTCCAGGTCAACTACCCGTTCACGTTCGTCCCCGCCGGCGCCCCGGCCACCGTCCCCGACGAGGAGCCTCTGCCATGAAGCCCTGCCTCGCATCCGCCGCCTTGATCTCGTGCGCGCTGGGTTGCGGTTCGCGCGACGCCGGAGAGGGCTATCCCGCGCCGCCGACGTCGCTGCCGGCCGCGCCGCGCCCGGCTCCCGGCATCGATCTCGCGGGGCCGATCCCGCTGCCCGATCGCCACGGACCGGCGCGCGCCGGCGCCGCCGCACCGGCGACGATCGATCTCGCGGCCGACCGCGCCGTCGTCCCCGTGGCGGTGCCCCGGCCGCCGCCCGGCGGCTCGGTCGGCTTCACGTTCGGCGACGAGCGCCCCGGCTGGGTCGCCCGGATCCCCGATCACCTGCAGCTGCCCGCGGTCGCGTACGGCGCCGGCAAGATCTACGTCTCCGGTGGGTTCGACTCGGTCAGCTTCTACGGGCTCGACGCCGAGACCGGACGGATCGACTGGGCCACCACCAACCTCGAGGACAACGGCCCGACCGCGGCGATCTTCGAGGACGATCGCGTGCTGTTCAACACCGAGAGCTGCACGCTGTTCGCGCTCGACGCCCGGACCGGCAAGCGGCTGTGGCTGCGCCGGCTCGGCGATCCGACGCTGTCGCAGGTCACCGCCGCCGACGGCCTGGTCTACGCCTCGCACCCCGGCGAGTCCGGCCAGGAGCTCACCGCATATCGCATCAAGGATGGCGCGCCGATGTGGACCCGATCGATCGGCGCCGAGCTGCTCGCCGCGCCGGTGATCGCCGGCGACGCGATCTACGCCGCGACCCTGCACGGCGTGGTGTATCGCTTCGCGCGCCGGACCGGCCAGCGGGCGTGGGCCCGGGCGCTCGACGCCACGACCGCGCCGTGGATCGTCGGCAACGAGCTGTTCGTGACCCGCCGCCAGGGCAAGCACGAGCAGCAGATCGTCGTCGCGGCGGATACCGGCCAGGTGATCCGCGAGCACGATCAGTCGACCGGGCGCTACGCCGGCGACGTGCCGGGCGCGGTCGGCAAGCTCGGCGCCGGCGCGTGGCACGACGTCTGGGCGTTCGAGGGCTCGCGGCCGGTGGTCGACCGCGGCGTGCGCTACGTCGCGATGGGCGGCGAGGTCCGCGCGAGCGACGCAACCACGGGCGAGCTGCTGTGGCAGCGGCGCTATCCCGGCGCGGCCGATCGCCGCTCGGTCGGCTCGGTCGCGCTCGCCGGCTCGCAGGTCGTGATCGCGTCGCGCGACGGCAAGCTGTTCGGGCTCGACGTCGACACCGGCTACACGCTGTGGTCGTACGCGATCGGCCATCGCGTGATCGCCGAGCCGGTGATCGCCCGCGGCTGGATCTACGCCGCCACCCAGGACGGCTACGTGGTCGCGCTCCAGGTCGGCGACCGGACGCTCGACGGCTGGCACATGTTCGGCGGCAACCCGGGCCACGACGGGCTGGTCGCGCCGGCGTCCGGACCGCGGCAGGGCGAGATCGAAGCAGCGGCGACGTCCGCGCGCCGGTAGCTACCCGCCGGTCGGGTCGCGCTCGGCTGGCTCAGTCCTCGTCGGCGCCGCGCGACGCCAGCGCCGCCTCGACCGCCTCGAGCGCCGGCGGCCCCGGGACCCGGTAGTCCTCGCCGAGCCAGCGACCGAGATCGACCAGATGGCAGCGCTCGCTGCAGAACGGGAACAGCTTGGGTCGCGCCGGATCCTTGGTCACCGGCGCGCGGCAGGTCGGGCAATTCATGGCGTGGCTCCGGCGCCGGCGCCCAGGCCGAGCGCCGCGCTACGCGCGTCGAAGTACGACCGGCTGATCCCGAGGTCGTGCGCGGCCGAGTCGCGATCACCGCCGTGCCGGCCGAGCGCAGCGACGATCGCGTCGGCCTCGGCGGTCGCGATCACGTCGCGCAGCGCGCGCGCCACGCTGTTGGAGCCGCCGGCGACCCTCGACGACACCATCGACGAGGTGAGCTCGGGGGCGTCGCCCGCGAGCACCAGCATGCGCTCGATCTCGTTCTCGAGCTCGCGGATGTTGCCCGGCCACGGGTACGCGACCAGCCGCGCGAGCGCGCCTTGCGACAGCCGCGGCGCGGGCACGCCGTCGGCCGCCTTGCTGGCCTTCCAGTGCTTGGCGACGAAGAACTGGGCGAGCCGTGGGATGTCGCTGACCCGCTCGCGCAGCGGCGGCACGGTGAGCTTCAAGACGTTGACCCGGTAGAACAGGTCCTCGCGGAACTGCTTGTGGGCGACCATGGTCGCGAGGTCCTTGTGCGACGCCGCGATGATCCGGACGTCGACCCTGACCGGCTTGGTCCCGCCGACCGGCATGAACGTGCCCTCCTGCAGCACGCGCAGCAGCTTGACCTGCAGGGCGGCGGACATGTCGCCGATCTCGTCGAGGAAGAACGTACCGCCGTCGGCGACCTGGAACAGCCCCGGCTGGTCCTTGACCGCGCCGGTGAACGCACCGCGGACGTGGCCGAACAGCGCGCTCTCGAGCAGGTTGTCGTTGAACGCCGAGCAGTTCTGGACCACGAACGGCTTCTTGGCGCGCGGGCCGTGGTAGTGGATCGCGCGCGCGATCAGCTCCTTGCCGGTGCCGCTCTCGCCGTGCACCAGCACGGTCGCCTCGCTCTTGACCACCTTGGTGAGCAGCTTGACCACGTCGCGCACCGCCGCGGCCTCGCCGACGATCTCGGTGAACGGGTGGATGAACGTGGTCGGCGCGACCACCGCCGGCTGGACCCGCTCGATCGCCGCGGCCGCCGACACCACCAGGTCGCGGACCCGCGCCAGGTCGGCGTCGTCGAGCGCAGGCAGGCTCTCGGCCATCGCGCTGGCCTCGGCAGGCGAGCCGACGATCGCGCTCAGGCTCTCGGCCGCGACCGCGACCGCGCGCCCGGCGGGACGCGCGCCGCTGGCATAGACCACGCCGCACAGGCCGCTGGCGCCCCAGACCGGCGCGGCCACGATCATCAGGCCCGCATGGCACTCCCGGATCACCGCGTCGTGGGACTTGCTCGACGCGAACCCCGCCGCGATGTCGGCCAGCGCTGCGGCACACGCCGCCGGCGCCGCGCCGTGCAGGGTCTCGCACACCGCGTGCGACTTGCGGACGTAGCCTCCCCCGGCTGGCTCCGACAGACCCAGTTCGAGGCCCCACCACCGGCGCAACAGATCCCGAGCGATGGCCACGTCGGGAAGATCGTCAAAACTCAAACCCACCTCGTGGCACTATAGCGGCGCGATGGCGCCGCGTCACGCCGACCAGCGCCCGTCACCCCGATCGATCGCGCGCTGCTCCCGCCCGAGCTTCACCAGGTGCGCCAGCAGCGAGCGCTCGGCGAGCGCCCACAGCGCGCGCGGCGTGTCGCTGTACGCCTCGGCCACCAGCTCGCCCAGCGTGCGCGGCGTGTCGCGAAGTGCCGCGGTCACCCGCGACTCCCGCATCCGTCGGTGTGAGAGATACTCGCGTAGCTTGCCGTGGCCGTCGGGGAGCGCTGGACCGTGGGCCGGCAACAGCGTCATCTGCGGCCGCGCGAGCAGGCGCTCGAGCGACGCGAGGTACACCGCCATGTCACCCTCGCCGGGATCGATGAGGATCGTGCCGAGCCCCGCGACCATGTCGCCCGCGATCGTGGCGCCGCCGACCGCGAAGCACAGGTGGCCCTCGGCATGGCCCGGCGTGAAGATCGCGGTGGCGCCGTAGACGTCGTCGCCGTCCTCGATCGCCTCGGTGACGGTGATCCGGCCGGCGAGCCGGCGCGCGGTCCCCGGGTGCGCCGCGATCGGCACCGACCAGCGCTCGGCGAGCGCCGCGGCCCCGCCGACGTGATCGCCATGGTGATGCGTCAGTAAGATCGCAACGGGCGGGACATCCGCCAGGACCCGATCGAGGATTGCCTGCTGCTCGGGGTACGGGCTTCCCGGGTCGATCACGGCCACCGGGCCGGCCTGGGGTCCGACCAGGTAGACGTTGGTATGGGCGGCCGGGGGCAGGGTCGGGGTGCGCAGCGCAAGCACGCGAATCCCCGGCGCAACCTGCACCAGCTCGGCCGGCAGGTCGGCGGTTTCTGCCGCGACCACGGCGCGCACCTGTTCGTACAGCGCGTCGACCGTCGACTCACTCATCGATCACCTACAGTGGCTTGCAAATGGGATGACCCGGCGGCGTCCATCTCGTAAACTATAGCGAGCGCCCACATGGTCAGCGTCACTGCACGCAAGATTCGCGAGCTCGGGTCCGAGCGACCCGCTGGCGCCAACGGGCGGCTCTACACCGGGTACCTGATCTCGTACCCGTACATCGGCCGCGGCATGGTGATCTTCCGGGATCCGCACGGCCACCGGATGATCACCACGCCGGTCAAGCGCGTGCTGGGCGAGCCCGGCGGCAAGATGATCTACGTCGAGACCGAGAACAGCGTGTACCGGCTCGAGATCCACGGCGAGCCGCTGTTCCCGATGCGCGCCGCCGGCGAGTAGCGCGACTTCAGATACCGGCGATCTTGTCGCCGAGCAGCTTGACCTCGGCGAGCCCGAGGCTCTGGGTGAACAGCATCGGCAGCTCGTCGACCTTGGTCGCGGCGCGCGCGCGAAGCTCGGCGAGGTAGCGCTCGTGCAGCGCGCGCCGGTCGCGCGACAGCTGGGCGTGCGCGGTGAGCTGCGCGAGCGGCGCGGTGAGCCCGGCCTGGTCGGCGACCAGCGCGTCGAGCACCTTCGATACCGGCGCCCCCGGCGAGAAGTGCCGCGGGAAGACCTGGTTGACCAGCAGCTGCTGCGGCACGATGCCGAGCTCGCTGAGCTTGGTCTCGAGCTCGATCGCCTCGTTGACCGGCATCTCCTCGGCGAGCGTGACCAGCACGGTCGCGGTCCGCGCCGGATCGCGGAGCATGTCCTTGACCGTCCGGGCATCGCGGGTGAGCGGCCCGTCCGGCACGGTCTCGGAGATCACCCACGGCACGCGCAGCATCGACAGCGAGTGCCCCGACGCCGGCATGTCGAACACCACGGTGTCCCACACCGGCCGTCCGCGCTTGTCCTCGGTGGTGTGAAACCACGCCTTGCCGAGCAGCGCGTAGTCGTCGAGGCCGGGGATGGCGCGGAGGAACGCCTTGGTCACCCGGTTCTCGAACACCATCTCGTAGACCGACTTCCAGCGCAGGATCATCAGGCCGTACTCGGCGAGCGCGCTCGCCGCCGTGGCGTTGACCGCCCACAGGTTGGGCGCGAGCTGGGTCGGGACCTCGCCGACCGGCGGCTTCTCGAAGTACGGGCCGAAGCGATCGTTGGCGTTGGTCTCGTACAGCAAGGTCCGCTTGCCCTGCGCGGCGCACTTGCCGGCGATCGCCGCGGCGATGGTGCTCCGGCCCACGCCGCCCTTGCCGACGACGAGGATCAACCTGCGGTCGAGGTTCACGGCGCGGCTTTCGCCGGGGGGGCGGCGGTGCCGGCGGTGCTCCCGGCGCTTGCCTCCGGCTCGATCATCACCGCGACGCCGCTCGCCCACGCCGAGCGATAGCCCAGCAGCTTGCGCAGCGTCCAGATCCCGGTGTCAGGCGTGATGTCGACCTGGACGTTGACGACCTTGTCGGCGCCGAGCGCCTTGGCGGTCGCCAGCAGCATCCGGTTGACCACGTAGTCGAGGTCGACGTGGCCGGGGATCGGGATCCACAATACATATGCGCTGGTCACCTGGGCGTGGATCACCGCGATCGGCCGCAGGCGCGGCCCGACGTACACCGTCTCGGGCTGGACCCGGACCGTCGAGATCGACGAGCAAGCCGCCGTCGCCAGCACGGCGACCAGCAGGAGACGACGCACCAACATGTGCGCACGCTAACACGCCGAGCCAGGACCAGCGATGCTAGGATCGTCCGTCGTGCCCAGAGCAGTGACCTCGCTGATCTCGAGCGCGCTCGCGGTCGTGGCGCCGGTCACGGCGCATGGCGATGTGCCGGCGCCGGCGGTGAGCCGCCCCGACATTCCGGAGGTCGCGCCGGAGGAGGCGATCGATCAGAAGCTCGCGGTCTGGCGGTTCGACGCACTCGGCATCGATCCCGAGCTGGTCGCGCGGCTCGAGACCCTGTTCCGCATGGAGCTCGACCGGCTCGACCGCCAGCCGATGCCCAGCCGCCGCGACATCGACCGGGCGATCACCGGCGACGCCCGCGAGTGCACCGGCGAGGACCGCTGCCTGGCGGCGATCGGCAAGAAGCTCGGCGTCGACGTGATCGTGACCGGCACGGTCGGCCAGCTCGGCGACCACTACGTCCTGACGATCAAGGCGGTCGACGTCGCGACCGCGAAGTCGCTGCAGAAGATCCAGAGCGATCCGCTGCGCGGCCAGCCCGACGAGCTGATCGAGGGCGTGCGGGTCGCGGCCTACCGGCTGCTCGCGCCGGCCCAGCTCCACGGCGCGATCCAGGTCCAGACCGATCTGCTCGGCGCCGACGTCGAGCTCGACGGCAAACCGCTCGGCAAGACCCCGCTGCCGAACAATGGCGTGATCGGCAAGCTCGCGCTCGGCAAGCACCGGCTGCGGGTGGCCGCGGCGGCGTACGAGCATCCCTACGACGACACGATCGAGGTCCACTTCCAGAAGGTCAGCCCGGTCGTCGTCCGGCTGGTGCCGTCGACCCAGGTGATCGGCACCGGCAAGATCGAGCGGGTCGAGCGCCGCCCGTTCTACACCCGGACCTGGTTCCTGGTCGTCGCGGGGGTCGCCGCGGCCGGCCTGGGCGCCGCGGTCGGCTACGGCCTGGGCCGCGTCAAGGTCTGCCACGTCGATCCGGGAGGCAGCGCGGGCGGATGCTGAAGGTCGTCGCCATCGTCACCGTGCTCGCCGCGCTGTCCGCCGCCGCGCATGCCGAGCGCGTGGTCGCGATCGCACCGCTATCGACGCTCGGCGCCGAGGACACCTCGGCCGGCACCCGGAAGCTGCTCGGCCAGATCGAGGCCGCGGTCGCCGCGCTGCCCGGGACCCGCGTGGTGCGCGCCCAGCAGGTCTCCGACGCGATCAAGAAGGCGAAGCGGCCCCAGCTGCGCGCCTGCGAGGGCGACGCGGCGTGCCTCGCCGAGCTGGCCGGCCTGGTCGGCGCCCAGATCGTGATCTCGGGCGAGGTCGGCGGGCTCGGCGACTCCAAGGTCGTCTACCTCGCGGCGACCGAGAACGGCAAGGAGCTGCGCTCGACCACGCTCGCGGTCGGCGGCGCCGGCGACGACGGCAGCGGCCCGCGCGGCGCGGCGGTGCGGCTGCTCGATCCCGACGGCTACCGCGGCACGCTGAGGTTCGCGATCGACGTCACCGGCGCGACGGTCTACGTCAACGGCAGCAAGGCCCCGCTGTCGCCGCGCGGCGAGCTCGCGCTGCCGGTCGGCGCCCAGGCGGTCCGCGTCACCCACCCCGAGTACCACGACTTCGTGCGGTTCATCGACGTCGAGTTCGGCAAGATCACCGACGTCGCCGTCGGGATGCAGCAGTATCCGATCGTCCGCCACGACCTGCCCGGCAAGCCGATCAACCGCGATCAGGTCGAGTACATCGAGCCACCGCTGTGGCGGCGGTGGTACGTGGTCGGCCCCGCGGCGGTCGGCCTGGCGGTCGTCACCGCCGTGATCGTCGGCTACGCCGTCCACGACTTCCCGTCGGGCGATTGCCGCAAGCTCGGCGGCAGCCGCTGCTGAGCGCTACTTGAGCAGCGCCGCGAGCTGGTTCAGCCGGACGTTGGCCGCCGCAAAGTTGCCGTCGTTGTACTTCTGCATCACGGTCGATCCAGAGGGGGCTTTCCCTCCCCCTCTTTCGCGGCAAAGCCGCGAAGAGATTCACGACTGGCGACCGCGCGTCGCGTCGCGCGGCCCAGCTCTGCGAGCTCGGCGCTCGCCTGTACTCTCACTTGAGCAGCGTCGCGAGCTGGTTCAGCCGCACGTTGGCCGCGGCGAAGTTACCGTCGTTGTACTTCTGCATCACGTCGGACAGGACGCCGGTCAGCTGCTGGTTGGTCGCGTCGTCGGGCGTGCTCGCCTTGACCTGGTTGGACAGCCGCGCGGTCTTGGCCTGGATGAACGCGCGATCGACCTTGACCGCATCGACCATCGCGACCAGCTGGGCGGCGGCGAAGTACGCCTTGCCCCAGTCGCCCTCGGCCATCGCCCGGGTCGACTCGCCCTCGAGGCCCTGGGCCGGCCCCGGTAGATCGGCGACCAGCACGCCCTTCTTCGACATCGTCGCGCGCGCCCGGGCGAGCAGCGGCTGGACGTCGGCCTTGGTGTACTTGCCGTCGGCCCGCGCGGTCTGGATGATCATCGGCGGCGCCATGCCGCAGGTCTCCTTCTCGCGCTGCGCCAGCTTCTCCTCGCGCGCCGCCAGGCTGCGCTCGCGGTCGCCGACCACCGCCTCGCGCGCGGCGATCCGGCCCTCGCGCTGCGCCATCCGGTCCTCCCGGCCGACGAGCTCGGCCGCCGAGTCGAGCTTGGTCGACAGGCTCGACAGCTTGTCGGACATCTGGCCGAGCTCGGCGGACTGGCCGTCGATCTGCGAGGTCAGGTCGTCGCGCTGCCGGGCGAGGTCCTTGGTGTCGCCGCCCGAGGCCTCGGCCTTCTGGATCTGCTCGAGCACGAGCTTGCGCTGGCCCTCGAGCTTCTGGCGCTGGTCGAGCAGCGCGTCGCGCCGCTTGACCAGGTCCTGCTGGGCCTTGAGCGCCGCCGGGTCCGGCGCGGCGCTGGCGTCGCCGTGGTCCTTGCAGGCCGGCGCGCTGCCGGCGAGCCACAGCAGGACGACCACCCGAGCGATCCGCATGCTCTGGTAATTGTACGACAGTGCCCCGCGTCCACGCGGTGGTTTTGGTCGTAGAGTGAGGTCATGCTCCTCTACCACGACCCCCGAGCTCCCAACCCGCGCCGGGTCCGGATCTTCCTGGCCGAGAAGGGTGTGGCCTACGACACGATCGAGGTCTCGATCGCCGCGGCGGAGCATCAGAAGCCGGAGTTTCGTAAGAAGAACCCGCTGGCCCTGCTGCCGGTGCTCGAGCTCGCCGACGGCAAGATCCTGCGCGAGTCGATGGCGATCTGCCGCTACATCGAGGAGCTGCACCCCGAGCCCAACCTGTTCGGCGTCGACGCCTGGGAGCGCGCGCAGATCGAGCAGTGGAACCGCCACGCCGAGCTCGAGCTGCTGATCCCGATCGCGCAGGTGTTCCGCAACACCAACCCGTTCTGGAACGGCCGGATCAAGCAGTCGGCCGAGTACGGCGAGATCATGCGCGACCTGGTGTCCAGCCGGTTCGACTGGATCGAGGGCGAGCTGGCGCTGCGGCCCTACCTCGCCGGGCAGCGGTTCACCGTCGCCGACATCACCGCGCTGTGCGCGATCGACTTCGGCAAGGTGTCCAACGTCCGGGTCAAGGCCGAGACCCACCCGAACCTCGCCGCGTGGCACGCCCGGGTCAACGAGCGGCCGAGCACCAGGGCGTAGCTAACGCTCGCCGCGGTCGTAGGCCTCCCGCGATCGCCGGATCACCGCGAGCGCCTCGTCGCGGTCGTAGAGCTCGCCGACCTCGCTGTGCTTGCCCTCGAGCACCTTGTAGTCGCGGAAGAACCGATCGAGCTCGCGCATGACGTGCGGCGGCAGCTCGCCGATCGCGAGGTAGTGCGAGACCGCCGGGTCGTCGATGCACACCGCGACGATCTTGTCGTCGCCGCCCTTGTCGTCGGTCATCCGCAGCCCGCCGATCGCCCGGGCGCGCACGATGGTCAGCGGCTCGACCGGCTCCTGCATCAGCACCAGGATGTCGAGCGGATCGCCGTCGTCGGCGTGGGTCCTGGGGATGAACCCGTAGTTCGCCGGGTAGTGGACTGCGCTGTACAGCACGCGATCGAGGCGGAGCAAGCCGGTCGGCTTGTCGACCTCGTACTTCATGTGCGAGCCGCGCGGGATCTCGATCACCGATGGCACGTACTCGGTCAGATCGGACGGGACGTCGATGTCGTGGACGGGGTGCATCGCAGGCGATCTATACCGCGCCCGTGCTCGCGAGCTGTCCGCACGCGGCCGCGACGTCGGAGCCTCCGGAGTAGCGCCGGTGCGATGCCAGCCCCGCCGCCGAAAGCACCGCGCGGAACGCCGCCATGCGCGGCGAGCGCAGGAACCGGTCGCCGTCGCCGATCGCGTTGTAGTCGAGCAGCGAGATCCGCGGCCGGACCCCGGTCGCGGTGGCGAACGCGATCGCCGAGGCGGCGAGCGCCCGGGCATCGCCGTCACCGTCGTTGACGCCGTCGAGCAGGGTCACCGCCCACATCGGCGACAGCCCGGTGGCGCGGGCGTGATCGGCCGCCGCCGCGATCACGTCCTCGAGATCGTGGCGCTCGGCGATCGGCATCACCGCCTTGCGGTGCGCGGCGATCGCGCTCGAGATCGAGATCGCGAGCCGGACGCGCGGCGCCTCCGCGGCGAGCCGGCGGATCCCGCCCGGCAGCCCCGCAGTGCACACCGTGATCGCACGCGCGTCGATGCCGAGCGCGCAGGGCTCGCTGAACACGCGGATCGCCTGGAGCACGGCGTCGAGGTTGGCGAGTGGCTCGCCCATGCCCTGGAACACCACGCCGTGGACCCGCGCCGGCCCGCGCGGCAGGTGCGCCCGGACCACGCGGACCTGCTCGACGATCTCCCAGGCGGCGAGGTTACGCGCCAGCCCGAGCCGGCCGGTGGCGCAGAACGCGCACGCCAGCGCACAGCCGACCTGCGAGCTCACGCACACCGTGACCCGCCCGGGGTGCTCGAGCGGGATCCGCACCGCCTCGAACCGCGCGCCGTCGGGCGCCGCGACCAGGTACTTCACGAACGGATCGATCGCGCTCGCGGTCTCGGCCTCGACCGTCAGCGCCGGCACCTGGCCCGCCTCGGCGACCGCGCGTGCCGCGGTGCGGCGCACCGCCGAGCTCGCGGCCACCGGCTCGCCGCGGTGCACCGCCGCGACCAGCTTGCGGGCCTCGGCCAGCGACACCCCGGGCACCGCCGCCACGAGATCCGCGGGGGTCACCGCCTGCAGCGCGAGCATGGCTGGTCATACCGCATCGGGGCGGCCGCCGCGCCGGGAGTGTCGAGGCTGACCGGACAGCGGGGCCGCGACGGCTTTGCCAGCGGCCGGTATCGAGCTAACCTTTGGATGTGTCGAAGGTTACGTCCGGCGCGACGCAGGCTCGCCGATCGAAAGTGCTGACCAATGTCAGGCTGCCCCGTCCGCCTTCCCCGGCGCGGAGCGCCAAGTCCCGGCCAACCAAGCCGGCCAAGGCGCCCCGGCAGCGAGCCCCGAATGGCCCCGCCAAGGGGGCCGCCGTGGCCGAGAAGCCGGCCCCGCCGCTGCCAGGCGCCCCGAGTGCGCCGAGCATCCCGATCGCGGTGCTGCCGCCCGACCCGGCTGGTCTGGCCGCGAGTCAGGCGCTGTCCCGAGGCCCCGGTTACCCCGCGGTGATCCGCGTATTCGCGACCTCACAGGACCCCGACTTCGATGGTCCCTGGCAGGCGCGTACGCCCTCGAGCTCGACCGGCTCGGCCGTGGTCATCGGTCCCGGCCTGCTGCTGACCGGCGCCCACGTCGTGGCCAACGCCACGTTCCTCCAGGTCCAGAAGCCGTCGCAGCCCGACAAGGCGATCGCCCGGGTCCGCGCCGTCAGCCACGATTCGGACCTGGCGCTGCTCGAGGTCGTCGAGCCGGCCGACTTCCTGGCGGATGTCCAGCCCGCCGAGCTCGGGCCGATGCCCCGGCTGCGCGACCAGGTCGCCGTGGTCGGCTACCCGGTCGGCGGCGAGGAGATCTCGATCACCGAGGGCGTGGTGTCGCGGATCGAGGTCCAGCGCTACAGCCACTCGCAGCGCCACCTGCTCGCGGTCACGGTCGACGCCGCGATCAACGCGGGCAACAGCGGCGGTCCGGTGTTCGGCAACAACCACGTGGTCGGCATCGCGTTCCAGAAGCTGACCGGCGTCGACAACATCGGCGAGATGGTCCCGCCGCCGATCATCCGGGCGTTCCTCGACGGCGTCACCGCCGGCAAGCGACCCGAGATCCCGGCGCTGGGGATCACGACCCAGAACCTCGAGAACCCGCTGTTGCGCCGCCAGCTCGGGCTCACCGACCACGAGCGCGGCGTCGCCGTGCTCCACGTCGACTACGGCGGCAGCGCCGAGGGCGTGCTCGAGCCGCGCGACGTGATCACCGCGATCGACGGCCTGCCGATCGCCAACAACGGCACGGTCCAGCACATGGGCCACACCCGCACCCGCTACGACGTCGTGCTCGGCCACCGCTACATCGGCGACCGCATCGAGCTCCGGATCAAGCGCCGCGGCGCCGCCCAGACCGTCGAGCTCGAGCTCAGGCCGTGGGCGCCGCTGGTGCCGCGCTCGCGCTACGACCAGCCGCCCGCGTACTTCGTCTACGGCGGGCTGGTGTTCCAGACCCTGACCCGCGACTACCTGACCACCTGGGACAAGTGGTGGAACAAGGCGCCCAAGGAGTTCCTCAACTACTACTACCTGGGCTACCGCTCGGCCGAGCAGCACGAGGTCGTGATCCTGACCCAGATCCTGGCCGACGAGATCAACGTCGGCTACAGCCACCTCTACAACGAGGCGGTCGCCACGCTCGACGGCCGCGTGCCGCGCGACATGGACGACTTCGTCGCCCGGCTGTCCGAGGCCCGCGGCGTGGTCGAGATCACGACGACCTCGGGCGGCGTGATCATGCTCGACGCCGACGAGGTCCGCCGCGCCATGCCGCGGATCCTGAGCCGCTATCACATCCCACGCGATCGCACGCCCGGCCTGCCCGGCGCCCCGCTGCGGCCGTAGGCCGCCGCCCTACACGATCCCTACACGATCTCGACGAGCAGGTCGCCGGTGTCGACCGCCTGCCCGGCCGCTCGGTGAATCGCCGAGACGGTGCCGCCGCGCTCGGCCGCGAGCTCGTTCTCCATCTTCATCGCCTCGAGCACGATCACGGCGCTGCCCGGCGCGACCTGGTCGCCGACCGCGACCACGACCTTGACCACCTTGCCCGCGATCGGCGCCCGGATCATCTCGCCGCGCGACGCAGCGCGCGGGCCCGCCGCCGACGCCAGCCGCTTGCGCAGCGCGTCCTCGACCTGGAGCATCACCTCGCTGGCGCCGATCGACGCTGCGATCCCGGTGCGGCGGCGGTCGAGGTCGACCTGGTAGCTCCGGCCGGCGATGATCAGCGACCAGGTGCCCGGCCGCAGCGCCGCGGCGTCGACGATCTGCTCGGCGCCGTCGATCGAGACCCGGAACTTTCCGTCCGGACCGGGGCCGTCCACGATCACGGTGCGATCGCGGCCCTCGGCGGTGACGATCAGCTCGCGCTTCACGCGTCCGCTTGTACCACCGCGCCGCGCGTTGCCACCAGCCGGCGATGCATGCTATCCGCGAGCAACCCGTGCCGCGTTTGGTCGATGTCCTGCTGGAGCGACGGATCCTGGTCTGTGTCGGCTCC
>Ga0307515_10005105_pt1 | contig 26674 bp, 15 predicted proteins | sample 17_EM_MG_FD_194513 | JGI IMG/M metagenome (GOLD analysis project Ga0307515, IMG submission 194513) | Populus trichocarpa ectomycorrhiza microbial communities from riparian zone in the Pacific Northwest, United States - 17_EM | ecosystem: Host-associated > Plants > Roots > Unclassified | place... | reverse complement strand
TGTGGCATTTACAAAACTTGACCTAAAACCTTTACTAGTAAGCCCAAACCATGATCCAAACAAGACTTAGATCTTAGATGAAATCAAAAGTGTTAATTCAGCTCAAACATAAAAATAATAATGAAAACAAGTCTAGACATTAGTTTGTTGATACCGCATATATAAAAAAAAAACAAGAAAAAATATCTTAATTCCCTGGATTAAATAACCCTTGACTGATCCACCTTCCTAGATGCTCTAAGATTGCTTAGCGAACTTTTAAAGTCGTTTAGATGCTAGGAAATCTAATCTGAATAGGAATTTAATTGTTGAAGTCTTCTTTCCTTGTAGGACTAGGATTTCCCTTTAGAACATAATGCGAACCTCGTGATCACGTGGTCATGTAACCTACAATCGAGATTGAAATCTAAACTTGGAAAGTTAAAAAAGGTTTGATAGGAGTGTGACGCAATAGAAACTTATCCCAAAGCACCAACACTATTGGAATGAAGCCAAATGATGCCACAAAGCAAATTGATCTTTGATAAGTCAGATTCAGTTCGTTCAAGAACCAAAGAGTGCAAGAATCTCTCTCAAGTTAAAACTAAAAAATTCAGAAGTGTTATTCATTAGTGGCTGCTAAAATTTAGGTTACATATGTTTAAATAGTTTTAAAAAATTAACCTAGTGGATCTACCCTTGTGGGATGAAATGGATCCATACACAAAAAACTAACCCAAAACCTTTATGAGAATTGTGTGGAAAAACAAAGAAACAACCCAATTTTTATGCTAGAGAGGGTGAGGTCAAATCTACATTTTTCAATACCAAGCAAATGATTTTACTTGTGTACAAAGAGACTTACTTTAATACTAATGATCTTGATTATATGACCATTATTGAGGGGGATAAGGCAAGTATGAGCCCGTGTTTTGTACCAATGCTACTTGTGCCTAAGAAGGATGGAATATGGAGGAAGTGTGTTGATTGCCCAAGAAGTATAGACATCCTATTCCTAGGCATGATGACATATTAGATGAGTTACATGGATCTTTTATTTTCTCTAAATATGACTTGAAAAATAGGTACTATCAGATTAGGATGAAAGAAAGTGATGAGTGGAAAACAACATTTAAGACGGAGCATGGTTTGTATGAATGGTTAATAATGTTGTTTGGACTAACAAATGCACCTGGTACATTTATGCATTTAATGAATCATGTGTTGTGTGCTGATACAGTTCAGCCTTGTGATACGACCTAAGCGAGGTTAGATTCGGATTTTGGTGTAAAAGTTTCTATCGTCCAATTTTACACTATTAAACATAACTCCAAATCCAACCATTGGATCGAGTTGAAACTTTACCAGAAGATTCTAGAGGTATTTTTCTATGCATGGAGAAATTGTGTTTCTTGGCTATGTTGTAACTGCACATGGTATTGAGATGAATGAGGAGAAAGTTAAGGTCATCCGGGATTGGCCTACACCCAAATCGGTAAGTGAGGTGAGAAGTTTTCATGAGTTAGTTAGTTTTTATAGGTGTTTTGTGAAAGATTTTAGTATAGTAGCTACACATTTGATTGAAGTTGTTAAAAAGTTAGTTGGGTTTAAATGGGGGAAGGAACAAAAATTGGCTTTTGTTCTTTTAGAAGAGAAATTATGTTTTGGCTTTACCAGACTTTACGAAAGCATTCGAAATAAAATGTGATGCATCTAGAATAGGAATAGGTGCTGTTTTAATGTAGGATCGAAGACCTATTGTGTATTTTAGTGAGAAGTTAAGTGGAGCAACCTTAAACTTTCTCACTCACGACAAAGAACTCTATGTGCTGGTAAGAGCACTTGAGATATGGCAGCATTACTTGTGGCTAAAAGAGTTCGTAATCCATTTAGATCATCAGTCCTTGAAGCATATGAAAGGACAAAGTAAGTTGAATAAGAGACATGCAAAATAGGTTGAATTCCTTGAAACATTTCCTTACATAATCAAGTATATAAGCAAGACAAAGAGAACATAGTGGTTGATACACTTTCATGCAGGTATGTTATTCTAAACACCATGAATACTAGATTGCTAGGCTTTGATTATGTGAATAAGTTGTATGATAATTATTCTGACTTTGCCGAGATTTATATGCACGTGGACATTCAGCTTTTGGTAAATTTTATTTGATGGATAGTTACTTATTCAAAGAGAATAGATTGTGTGTCCCTATTAGTTCTTTGCATGAATTGCTTTTTCGTGAAGCACTAAGGATGGTTTAATGGGTCACTTTGGGGTTGCAAAAACCTTGGATGTATTGCATGAGCATTTCTATTGCCCAAAGATGAAAATGGAGGTGCAATGAATCTGTGAACAGTGCATTGCTTGTAGAAAGGCAAAATCTAGAGTACAACCACATGGACTGTATACACCATAAACCTTGGGTAGATAGATCTATGGACTTTGTTTTAGGTTTACCTGGGGGAAAAAAAGTAGAGACTCTATTTTTGTTGTGATTGATAGTTTTTCTAACATGGTGCATTTCATTGCATGTAATATGAAGTCTTCTATTAGTAATCAAAGAAGCCATATTGCAAATATGATTAATTTTTAAAACAATACAACTAACAATGTCTCTATAAATCATCGAACTAGTATGAGGAGCATCACCATGAAGACAAGAATTCCTTTCCCTCCCAATATAATAAACGACAGTAGCTAATAATATCAACCTCGTAAGCAAAGAATGAAGAGAGCACCTCTTACTCAAGTTAGAGAGCCAAGAAATGGTGTTAACCCAAGAGCAACGATGAAAGGGGATGTGGAGCATTGATCATACCAAATGTGATGAGAGAATGAGCAATAAAAAAAATAAGTGATCAACATCTTCCCTATCACCTCTAAATAATAGGCATCGGATAACTTGAATTACACCATAGCTTATCCTGAGTGGAGAGAGCTTAATCCACAAGATAAATGAAATATTATGAATAATGAGACAATTAATGTAATTACAATAAAAATCAGGACACACATTCATTTTAAAGCAAAGTAAATTTAAAAATAAGTGCAACATAATTACAAACAAGTGTTTTTAAAAGAAAACTATTCTACATATATCATTCATATTTAATTTAGAGTCACACATATTTTTTTATGAAAAATTACATTGCAAAGAAAAAGATTCATTTCTTCCATTTACTTCATTTGATTAAGCTAAAATTAGAAATATAAGATCTATTAATCGACACGAAGTTGTGAGATACATGAATATATATAATCAGTACAGGATATTGGAGGTAATACATGAGGTTATAAGGAAATACAAAGGGAGAGGTTTTGATGCCTTCTATGAATGATCTATTCTGGGTGTCCTCCTAAAGCTTGATAGGAGCCTCTTTGTATACAGGGGTTTTGGATTGGCTTTTTGAAAATTTTGTAAAGCAAATAATGTGCTTTTTGAAAGTTTGAAAAGTAGTATGCTTGATGTTTGCCATCTTTTGTAAGTGGAGGTTAGCTTTTTTAAAAAAAACTACTTGTTGTTGCTCGTTATTTTGTGCAAATAAGGCATCAGCTTTTTTGAAAAGTTGAACTGAAGCTTGGTTGGGTTAACCATTTGTGTCAACAGGAGGAATTGGGGCCATAAAACTTGACCTAGAAAATACTTTATTTTTTTTTCTTTTTTTTTACAATAAGCGTATATTATTTTTGTATAGAAGGAAAAACTCCATAACAATAATCTCCATTATCATCTGTTAGGCCAATAATGGAATCGAAAGATAAAGATGATCCATCATCTTTAATGCTTTGTAAGAGTTGTTTCATGACTTGAAAATACTTTTCTTCAGATTTGGCTGAGGCAAGAAGAGTAGAAGCATGAGATCGTTGAGCTAGAAATTTGGATTGAGGATGTGGATATATAATTTAGGCTTTTTGGTGTTGCTGAAGCTATTGTGTGATTGTAAGTTTTGAACTTTTGCTATCTACTGCGAAGGAGTGCCACCATTTTACTTTGTATTTTCTAAAGAGGATGGGATACCAATGCCCTGGTAATTATAGTAAAAAATACTAAGAACAGACCCAAGGAACAAAGAATTTGGAACATAACATGAGAATTAGTGGAAAATTTTCTCATTTTCTAAAGGTTTAAAGTTTTGTTTGAAATAAATGGGGTTTTATTACTTCGTAAATACAACCAAAGTAATCCCACCATTGAAGGAACCATGTTTGTAGGTTTAAAGTCTTGATGGAGGTATTGAGATAGAATAGCCAGGAGTCACCTTTACTATTTTGGAGAAAAGGGCTTTGAATCATGCTTGTTGATAATCCCAGTATCAATAAGAGCAGGCAATGGAATCACCAATTTTGACATGGTAGCTGATCAAAAATTGGATTGTTTGGTGAAGGGGTTGTTTTCAATCAAAAGGATGAAGGATATTTTGGATAATGCATGTGGAATATGTATATTGGGAATGATTTTGTTGTAGTTTAAAGTGTTGAATTTGACAAATTTTGTTATTTCAAGTATTGACATGTAATAAGATTGGGGTTTGGATAAGTCCCATGGTTTGAAGTACCAATTTGGAGGAAAGATCTTTGTGGTTGCAATAGAAGGATCAGGATGGAAAAAATCCATTTTTTATTGTTCAAATGTTTTGATAATTTGGTTTTTCAAAATAATCAGATCTTTTTTTTAAACCTTTTGGCATAATTCCGACGAAAAATTTGGATTAAAAAGAAACAGGGGTTTTTTAGAGGAAGATCTTGCTTCGATTTTAGAAATCAGTTTGGAGGTTTCACTTGTCTGGGAAGATTGCTCTCCCTACAAAGGACTTCTATTTAATAGTTTGTAGAGTCAGAATTAATTATGGTGATTTGGATTGAGAAGCTACCCAATTTTATACTTGCAAAGAGTTTTTTCTTCTTATTTGATAATTGCTTCATACCATGATTTGATTGGTTTTGCGGAGAAAATTGTTGATGCAAGTAGTTTAGTAGGGTTTTGAGATTTTGGAGACTCGGACTTTGTTTGTGGGTCTTAGCCTTTATCTCTGGATTTGAATTTAGGAGGCATCATGACCTGTTTTGAAGGAATTTTCAGGTTAGGAAATCTTGAATTGAATTTGTATCTCCTTTTATATATTCTATATCAAAATAAAAAAATACTTAAAATAGCTTGTCATCGAGCAAAAATCTGTTTTGAATCAATATTTTGAACATCTTTTTATAAAACTTCTTTGGCATATTTGCAATCAATACGTCAAAAGAATTCTTGATTTAGTAAGTCGCTTTAAAATTTTGTAATAGATAGAACAATTGAAAGAATTTCTTTCTTGATAGTAGAGTAATTCTTTTGATAATCATTCCAATAGGCAGAGAAGTAAATTGAAAAATTTGTTCTTTGGAATTTTGAATTTGTTTGAGAATACCCCTATTCCCTAATTCTTACGTATATGTTTCTACAATCTTAGGAGCTAAGGGATTGGCTAGATGAAGACAAGGGATTATGCGAATCTCATGATCACGTGGTCACACAACCCACAGACAAAGACACCAATTCCCGGAAAGCCAAGTAAATCAGGTTTGATAGGAGTGTGACACACTCCTAAATGTGCTAGAATCAGATTTGTCACCATTAAGAAGTCCCAAATAGACTAGGAAATCTTATCTGAATGTAGAATAGTTATGAAGTCTTCTTTACTTGTTGTAGCTAGAATGAATAAGGAATCATTGTAAGAAACGGATTCTGAAACATTTATGAACACTTGTAAACAATGTTGCAGCCCATTAAAGATCTTTGTAGAACTAGGATATTCCCAAAACAAGCTGCCACATCCTTTTAGGAAAAGAATCCTAGCCAAATAGGAAGTCCACAAGTTAGAACTAACAAAATTCATACAGCCTCTGTTGACCAGTATTGTAATGCCTTCCTGAACTCTGATGGAATTGAAATTTTAACTCAAGGTAGGACGACATGTCACGAGACCCCACGTAAAATTCCAGCCCGATCCAACGGTCGGATTGAGAATTATGATTGTTGTTGTAAAACTAGATAGTTGCACATTTTACATCAAAATCCGAATTTGACCTTGCGTGAATCGTATCAGTGGATTTCTTGGACTTGCTTTTTAAAATGGCGAACGAGAGCAGTATGTTCATCAAACCATGGTACTGTGTTTTTTCTCAATCTATCATTAAGGGATTTTGCAAGTCTACTAATATTAGGATAAAGTCTAAAACATAATTTAGACTTCCTAAGAACCCTTGTAACTGAGGTTTATCAAGGATTTTATCAGAGAATTTAATAGAAAAGGTAAGGGATCTCTCAATGGGTGCGATGGTACCTTGGCAGATATATTAGCCGAGAAAATGAACACAAGTTTGGAACAGAGAAATCTTTGATTTGGAGACAACTAAACCATTTTGTTATGTAACATGAAAGAATGTTTGTAAGTGTTTAAAATGTTGTTCTATTGAGTTTGAAAAAAATAAGAACATCATCACTATAGATTGTGCAAAATTTAGAATATGCATTCAATATGTCATTCATTATCCTTTGAAATTTAGATGGTGTATTTTTCAAACTAAATGGCATAACTTTCCATTCATACTGACCAAATGGAATTGTAAATGCAGTTTTGTGACAGTCTTTAGGATGAATTTGAATTTTCCAAAACCCTGATTTCATATCAAACTTAAAAATTATGAAGGCAAAATGCAATTTTTATTATAAATACTTTTATTTAGAATTGGATATCTAATCCACTTTAGAGCTCTATTTAGTGGTTTGTAATTGGTCACAAGTCTAGGTGTGTCTCGTTCTATCTTAGAATTTTTATTGACATAAAATGCAGTACACGACCAAGGTGATCTAGTGATGCGAACCTCGTGATCACGCAACCCACAATCAAGATTGAGATCTGATCTCGGAAAGCCGAAATTTTCATCAAAGCTACCGAAATTTTGGCTTATATGAGTTTAAATAGTTCTTGAAAAATTAACCCTAATGGACCCCTTATGTGGACTTATATGAGGTCCACTCAAAACTGACCCAAAACCGTAAACTGAAAAGCCCATAACTTAATCCAAACAAGTCTTGGATCCTAACTGAAAACAAAGTATTAAGTAACCCCAAACAAGCCTTGGCCTGTAGCTAATAAAATAAAATAAAATAATAAAAATAATTAATTTGTCATTAAATACTACAAGCCCTTCTTTCCTTGTGTAGTTAGGATGAATAAGGAATCCTTATAAGAAAAGGATTCTGAAACATTAGTGAATCCTTGCCACTTGGAGATTATATTGCAGCTCATTAAAGATCCTTGTAGAACTAGGAAATTCCCAAAACCAGCTGCCACATCCTTGTAGGAAAAGAATCCTAACCAAATAGGAAGTCCACAAGTCAAATGGAAGTAAATAACAAAATTCGTACAGCCTCTTTTGACCAGTATTGTGGTGCCTTCTAAACTCTGATTGACCTAAAATCTTATCCCATAGTAGGACAACATGTCTGGAGAGTCCACATAAACTTTTAGCTCGATCCAACGGTTAGATTGAGAATTACTGTTGCCGTAAACCTGGACTATTGCGTTTTTTACGCCAAAATCCGAATCTGACCTTACTTGGGTCGTATCACAAGGCTGAACCGTATCATCTAGACTTCCAGACAGACCTTCAGGTTCTAAATCTTGGATTTCAAGTCTACAATGTTGTTCTAATTCAACATTCATTTGGATTTGATATAGTTCAACCTTGTGATACGACCCAAATAAGGTCAAATTTAGATTTTGGCGTAAAAGTTTCTACGCTATTGAGCATAACTCCAAATGTAACTGTTGAATTGAGCTGAAAATTTACCAGAGGATTCCAGAGGTATTTTTCTATGTAGGAATAAATTGTCAGGTAAATCGGAGTTTGGAAAGCACTTGCGAAATAGGTCAGAACAGGCTGTACGATTTTGTTATTTACTTCCTTTTGACATGTGGACTTTCTTTTTGGAAAGGATCCTTTTCTAAAAGAATGTGGGAGATTGTTTTGAGAATTTTCTAGTTCTACAAGAATCTTTAATAAGCTGAAACATAATTTCCAAGAGTGGCGACAATTCATTAATGTTCTAGAATCCTTTTCTTATTAAGATTCCTCATTCATCCTAGCTACACAAGGAAAGAAGGGCTGGTTCTATTTAATGACAGATTAGTTATTTTTATTATTTTCTTTCATGTTAGAGCTTAATTAAAACTTTGTTTTGAGCTAGGATCCAAGGCTTGTTTGGATCAGGTTATAGGCTTTTCAGATTATCTTTTGGTCAGTTTTGAGTGGACCTCAAATAAGTCCACATAAGAGGTCCATTAAGGTTAATTTTTCAAGAACTATTTAAACTCATGTAACCATAATTTCGGCAGCCATTTGATGAATATTACTTTTGAATTTTTCGGTGTTAACATGTGAGAGTGATTCTTGCATTCTTGTACTTCATTCCAATTGTGTTAGTGCCTTGGGACAGGTTTCCATTGTGTTACACCTATCAGACCTTTTTCTGGCTTTCTAGGAACAAATCTCAATTTTGATTGTGGGTTTCATGACCACGTGATCACAGGATTCACATCAGTTGGTATCAAAGCTAGGCTTTGAAACAAGATAATATCCTTCTGTTATTTTCTCTTTTTTTTTAGTGTTCCTCAATTTTTCAGTGTTTACGTCATCTTCTTGTTTTTTGTGTCTGCTTCATCTAAGCAAAAAAAAAGAGGGGTTATATTTCATATTGTTACTATCTCTAATCATATCGGTAGCGTATATATATATATATATAGAGAGAGAGAGAGAGAGATATATATATAGAGAGATTAGATGAAATTTGAAGGATGATTCAATTTTCCCGTAGAAACACTATTCTTAGTTAACCATAAGCACAACACCTTATAATCAATTGAAACTTCATATTCTGTGTATTGAGGATAAGATCGCAGCATACATTAAATTTGGGTTTATTTGGATATCGATTTCTTGAGGTTTTAATTGGAGGTTAAATTCTGCCGCAAACTAATCATACAAGGGGTTTGGGTACCTAGACATAAGAGAACGACCTATAAATTGAGATTTGTTGTTTTCTTGGTATTCCAATACTATATATTATATTCGAGGTCATTTGGATAGCGTTTTATTTAGGTTTCAGAATGAGGTTTTGTCTTACCGTAACGGTTCTGTTTTGCGTTATCTTTCTAAACTTGTTTTGTTTCTATTGATTTTGTTCCTACTAGTATATTATCATCATATTTGGGATATTTGGTTGTTGTTAGAGTCATTTTCATCACTTTTGTATTTGTTTGTTTTCTATCAGTTCTGGTCCAAACAAAAGTCAGATTTGTAATTTCGAGTCTAAATTAGTGTTCTTCCTGTCGTAAACTCTATTCTTGTTGTGTCTTTGTCTTCTTCTATTTTTTCTATTTGTGTCATGTATTTAGCAAGGGAGAGGGAACGAAGGAGGATTCTAGTTCAAGGATGTGAAAACTAAGCCATGATTTGGGGTGTTTTAGAATAAGAAGTTGATAAGTGTAGCAAATTATTCTATGATTTTCAAGCTTCATGGGAAAAAAGGAGGTACAACGCCAAAAAAATGAAAGTCGTAGGAGAGCCGTTGTTGTTATCATTCAAAAGCATGTATGCAAGTGGTTAGTACAGCGTGCTTATTCGAAATTATTATCGGTCACTACTTCCATACAGTGTTGTTGGAGAAAGGTGTTAGCAAAAATAGAATTCTGAAGGCTTAAACAAGAGGCTAAAGAGGTCGCTACTAATCCTATTCAAGATTCGAGGGTGAATCTTCTTGAAAAGGGAGGGAATGATGCGGTTCAACCTTGTGATGCAACCCAAGCAAGGTCAGATTTAGGTTTTGGTGTAAAAGTTTCTACCGTCCAGTTTTACGCTATTGAACACAACTCTAAATCTAACCGTTGGATCAAGCTAAAACTTTACCAGAGGATTCTAGAGGTATTTTTCTATGTTGGGATAAATGTAAGGTGAATTGGAGTTTGGAAAGGACTTGTGATATAGGTCAGTACAGGCTATATGAATTTTGTTATTTACTTTATTTTTACCTGTGGACTTCCTGTTTGGCAAGGATCCTTTTCCTAAAAGGATATGACAACTTGTTTTGGGAATTTTCTAGTTCCACAAGAATCTTTAATGAGCTGAAACATGATTTTCAAGAGTGGCAACGATTCATTAATGTTCCAGAATCCTTTTCTTATAAGGATTCCTTATTCATCTTAGCTACACAAGGAAAGAAGGGCTGGTGCTATTTAATGACATATTAGTTATTTTTATTATTTTCTTTCATGTTTGGGCTTAATTAAAAATTCATTTTGAGCTAGGATCCAAGGCTTGTTTGGATCAGGTTATGGGCTTTTCAGATTAGGGTCTTTTGGTCAGTTTTGAATGGGTTGAGGTTTTTGAATCGGAACTAAAAGTTGCCAGTTTATCTATTTGGAAAGCTTCTTCAGAAGTGTCTGAAGGATTTGATTCAGTCTCAGAAGATTCAATGAAAAGGGTTTGAATTCGGTTAATAACCTCTTCATCTATTTGAAGATCATATAGTTTTGTATTGACTTTGCAGAATCAGGAAGTATGACCTTTCTGGCTACATTTGTTGTTTTGTAAGTCAAGCTTGGGTTTGGGCTTGGATTGTGAAGGTTTGTAGGCCTTTGTGGGTTATTTTATTTTTTTGTAATAAGGTTGTTCTAGTTTGGAGTAGAAATGTTTTTTATGGGTTGATGTCTTGTAATGTGGTTGATTGGGTTTTGAATACGGCTTGGACTTGGGATAGTTTCCACTGCGTACAAGTCGAACTGTTTGCAAAAACTTCCTAGTTCCTATCTAGTTCGTTTCATTTTCCACTTCAGGTGTTTTTTGAGTTTTAGGTTTTGGCAGATTTTAAGACCTTCCTTTTAGGTAAAACTGACTAACTCACCATATGTCAGTTAGTCATAAGGAATGATTTTGGATGCAAAGGTATATTTGATTTTATTTCGGACCTTTTCTCCTAAAAGGATAGGCAAACCAACAAGGAATTTTTCTTTCCAAAAGGTTTGGTTTGAGTCTTCTCGGAGTATGACACGGGAGAGGAAGGTGTTGTTCCACTGAAAATCGCTAAGCTTCTTACATTTAAGGTTTAAAAGGATTTCAACATTTTTATCTTTTAGATAGGAAGGATCTCGTACAAAATGTAAAGAGATGGTTAAGATGAGGGTTGACACAACATTTTGAATGGTATTCCCAGAAGAGTCAAGAATAGGTGTTTGTTCTTCAGTCATTTTGATGAAATTTAGGATTTGAAGATGTTCAATTTTGGTAAGATGATAATCCCACCATCCTTTTAACTAGCCAAAAAAATGACAGGTTTGTAGGCATTGGCGGCCATGGTCATTTGTTCTAGGGTGTTTAGGATGTGGTATTCTGACATTCCATCTATGTTTCATTCATAGAGGGAGGAGGCATTAAATTTGTGTTGGTTGACAATGACAGGTTCGTTTTGAATGGATATGTTTAGGGCAGCAGGTGATTTGGGGGTTCTACAGATGAGTTTATTAATCTCAAGAGTTTCTTCTTGGAAGGAGCCTTTATCAAAAGTTTGGATATGATCTGTTTGGTTATTTTGAATGGTGTTAATTTGGTTTGTAGAAGATGAAGGATTGTTACTGACTTAAGGGGTGTCAGGAACAATTAGGGTTGGCTTCAATTGGGTGAAGGTGGTCTTTGATGGCTTTAAAAAGGTCATTTTTGTTGTGTTGGAGTTATGTTTGGCTTGTTTTGGTGACGTGGTAAGGTTCGAAAACTAGGTTTTTTCAGCTTGAGGTCTACATGTTTTGTAGTTTCAGAAGGGTTGACAACAGTCTTTTGGGTATGTTTTTCTATTTTGGTTAGTGTTAAGGTTGACAACATGCTTAAAGTGTTAAGGTTGGTATAGGTAAAATTGTTTTGCTGGATAATATGTTTGGTATTTGTAATAATGTCTTCACTAGGAATTTTGTAAGGAGCAACTTCAACTGTTTGGTCTTTACGTGGGCTTTTGAGGTTTTTTAAGGGTGGATGTTCAGACTTGACCGAAGGACCACTGACAAGTTCCCAAACATGAGTTTTATTTCTAGATCTTATAGGACATGCATGTTTTGTAGATGTGAAAGGATACGCAATATGATGTTTGGATTTTGATGTAAAATGTGCAACTATCCAGTTTTACAGCAACAATCATAATTTTCAATCTGACCCTTGGATTGGGCTGAAATTTTAAATGGAGTCTCCCGTCATGTTTTTCTACCCTGGGTTAAAATTTTAGATCAATCGAAGTTCGGGAAGGCATTGCAATACGAGTCAACAGAGGCTGTATGAATTTTGTTATTTACTTCCTTTTGACTTGTAGACTTCTTATTTGGCTAGGATTCTTTTTCTAAAAGGATGTGACAACTTATTTTGGGAATCTTCTAATTCTTCAAAGATCTTTAATGGGGTGCAACATAGTTTTCATGTGTGGCAACGATTCATAAATATTTCAGAATCCTTTCTTACAAGGATTCCATATTCATCCTAGCTATAAAAAGGAAAGAAGATTTCAGAATTAATTCTACCTTCAGATTTGATTCTCTTAAATTATATGGGACTTTTAAAGGGCAACAAATCAGATCCTATCATATTTAGGATATTAAATTTGTATTTATTATTGTTATTATTATTTTCTTCTTAGTTTAGGGTTTATTTATATTATTTGGGTTTAATTATAGTGGGCATCATATAAGTCCACATAAGGGGTCCATTAGGGTTTATTTTAGTTTGGAGTCACTATAAATAAGGGCATAATCAGACATGTAAGGTTAGACAATTCATATTAATAAAACTTCTTGTTTGCCGCACTTTTTGTGTGTGCGTTGGATAGATAATCTCCCTTCCACGGTTCTCTAAAGAACTAAAAAATGATTTATCGAAGAACAACTGTCTTCGTGGCGTCATCCTTATACTTCTCGTTCGCGAATCAATATTCGTTGGGTGAGGGTTTCTGTTTCCAATAGTGCTGGTGCTTAAGTACATGTTATCTTTGTGTCACACTCCTATCAAACCTGATTTAGTTGGCTTTCAGGGAATTGGTGTCTTTGCGTGTGGTTTACGTGACCACGTGATCACAAGGTTCGCATCAGTTAGTGTCAAGTGGAGGTGTTTATTGGTGAGGTTTAACTGCATTTTTGTAGTTTCTTTGAAATAAAGTTGTTTTTTCTTCAAGAATTTAAATTTCATGTTACTGTTATTTTTTTTAATTTTAGATGGATAATCTAAAGAAAAGATTCATGTTGCTGTTGTGTTTTATTTTTAGATGGATAATCGGGAAGAGCCTACACCAAATGAAGCAAATCCTTCAAGTTTGGAACCCAATCCTTCACCTATTCCTGTTCCAGTCCCAATTACTACCTCTAGTACAAATTGCAACACTGAAGGTAATCCATCTTTTAGATGTAATAAAAGAAAAACATCCCAAATTTGGGATCACTTTAAAAAATTAGATGGTAATCCTAAAGCTCCGAGGATGTATGTATTGTGGAAAAGATTATACATGTCATACTATATTTAATGGGACTAGTAACATGTGGAGTCATCTTGGTATATGCAAAAAATTTCCTTTTGTGATTGACCGAAAACAAAAAAACTTTAGTTTTAGAACCTAAGCCTATAATAGAGGAGGGTGAAAATAGAGAGGAAAATCAAGTGACTATTAGGGCAGTGGGTTATAATTATGAAGAGTGTATGAAAGCCCTAGGAAAAACTGATTATACTTGATGAGCTACCTTTTAACTTTGTAGAAAACTAAGGATTTAAATCATTTTGTCAAGTAATGCAGCCTAGATTTGATGTTCCTTATCATTTGATGATTTGGAGAGATTGTTTGAAAATTTATGTAGATGAAAAGGACAAATTAAAGAAAGATCTTAAGGGTCAATGTTTATGTTTAACAACCGATACTTAGACATCAATCTAAAATGTTAATTATATGTGTTTGACTACCCATTGAATTGATGAAGATTGGAACTTGAATAAAAAAATTATAAACCTTTGCCAAGTTTCTAATCATAAAGGTGAAACAATTGGCCAAGTGATTAAAAGTTGTTTGTTGGAATGAGGAATTGATAACATTTTAAGAGTTACAGTAAACAATGCAAGTTTAAATAATTTGATAATAAAATATCTAAAGAGAGTAACAAGTGGTTGGGCAACTAATATATTGTCAAATGACTTCATGCATGTTAGATATTGTGCACATATTGTTAATCTAATTGTATATACGGGATTGAAAGATATTGAAGATTCAGTGGTTAAGATTAGGAATGCAGTAAGGTTTGTTAGATCTTTCTCCTTCAAGACAACTTGTTTTTAACCAATGTGCGGAGAGGTTGAAAATTGAGAGTGAAAAATCTGTTTGCTTGGATGTTGTAACTAGATGGAACTCTGCATATATGATGTTAGATGCTGCTGCTAAATTTGATGTGGTTTTTATGAGGTTAGAAGAAACCGATCCTAGGTATTTGAGTTACTTTGAGATAGATTCCAAAGGGAAACAAAAAAACTTAGGTCCTCCTGTTTTAGAAGATTGGGAAAAAGCTAGATTTTTTGTGAAGTTCTTGAAAATATTTTACATGGTTACATTAAAATTTTCTAGCTTCTTGTATCTGACATCTAATTCTTTCTTCCATGAATTTATTTCCATGCATACAAGCATATCTCAACTTTTTAAAAGTGAAAATGTTAATGTAAGTAAAATGGCCAAGAATATGATGACAAAGCATAAAAAATATTGTGGGGATCAAGATACACAAAAATTTCTGTTGTATGTGGCTATTGTGTTAGATCCACGTTTCCAATTGAAGTATGTGAGATTTTGTTTAGGGAGATTGTATGATGTTGAAGAGGCTGGAAATTTTACAATAAAAGTTAAAGAAACATTGTTAAGGTTGTTTGAGAATTATATGAATGTTGATGAGGATGTTGAGGTTGTTCATAATGTTGGAAGTAGTATAAATGAAGATGTTAATGTTGATTTAATGGTGGTCGATGATATGCTAGATGACTTAACTTCTCAATTTAAAAAACATTTAGAGGAAAAAGGTGGTGTAGAAAGAAAAAATGAGGTTGAGAGGTATTTGGGTGAGAATTGTCAGGATTCTAATGACTTTAAATTAGATATTTTGGGTTGATAGAGACGTAATGCTACAAAATACAAGATTCTTTCTAAGGTGGCACAACACGTGTTAGCTATCCCGGTATCTATGGTTGTTTCTGAAGCAGCCTTCAGTAGTGGCGGTCGTATACTGGATCCATTTCTAAGCTTTTTATCTCCATCGACAGTGCAAGCACTTGTTTGTTGTGAAAATTGGTTATGTTTAGCACCAATTCCAATCAACATGACAACCTTCATGGATTATATTGAAAATTCCGAGATGATTGAGTTAGGTTATTTCTCCTACAAATTTAAGTGTAGTTATTTTATTATCATTTATTTTTTTATTGTTAATCTAACATTTTAATTTATGATTTTGTAGAATTTGGTGAAAGTTTGAAAATCTCAACTGATTGTAAGTAGTATTGATGATGTCGGTGCAATCCCGAAATATAATTGTTTTGGGTAATTGATTTACTTTACTTTGTTAATTCCCTTTAAAATTCTTCATTGTTAACTCTTTTAATAGTCGAACTCTAATATGTTGCTAATTTGCTAGTGTTTATTTGAAGTATTATCCTGCTGGATCTTTTGGCTTTTGCTGTTGCTGGATTATGCTGCTGTAGTGCTGTTGTTGGATTTTTTCTCTCCAAATTATGCTGGATATTTATGTTAATTTATTTCTGGTTGCTAATGTAATTTATTTGCTAAGTTAACTTTTCTAGTGTGAACACCTTTTTTAATTTGAGGTGCTCAATTTTGATCATGCATCTTGTATATTGCATTGATTGGGATTTTCATAGCCTATTTCTTTGCGTATTAAAGATAGCAAATGTGAAACATTTCAAATTTATTGTTACTGATATATATTTAAGGTTAATAAGGAAAGTTAAATTTAAAAAAAAAATCAATCTACTAATTTGATTAAAAAGCTTATAACAAACTAAACCAAACTAGAAAATTTTAAAGAGTTTTGATTAAAAAGCCTATAAACTTAACCCAACAACAAAATTTAAAAGCCCAATTTAATGTAAGCCCATTTAAAAAAATTCAAAAAAGCCCATTAATAGTATGATTAGATTTTCTGGTTTTATAGTAAAAAAACTGAATTTTACCAAACTGAACCGTTCGGTTTGAACTGAAATTCGGTTTGGTTCGGTTTGAATTTTTTAAAATTTAAGTTACTTGATTCGGTTGGTTTTTGTAGTTCAAACCGAACGAACCGAATCATGAACAAGCCTACTTCTAAGGTTCTCTCCTCTCACAACAAAAAACGTCTCTTATAATAATATTATTCCTACCCAAGATCCCAATAGGCTCTGATATCAAATAAAAACAGAAATAAAACCATTATGTGACATTGTTACATCTGAAAATGATCTAAAGATCTGGTCACAGGTTTCTGATGTGAATGAAGAGGCAAGTCAAGTAATGTCACGATCCTCTAAAAAACACAGAGTATACTTAATGATGCAGAAATATGAATAATAATTACAGAAGAACAATTAGATTTGAAGGAATCTTATTTAAAATTTGTATAAAAATCAGTATAGGAGATATAAGTTTTGTGGTTTGAATAAAAAAATATATAGATCTGTATACAGAATATTAGAGAGCAATAGAGGAGGTTATAAGGAAACATAAAGGGAGAGGTGTGTGTGTGTGTGTGTATCTCACAACGTCATGCCGATTAATATATCTTATATTTCTAATTTTAGTTTAATCAAATGAAGTAAATTGAAGACATGAATATTTTTCTTACCAACTAATAAAATTAGCACAATTTAAGGACATATAAATGTCCTCTTTAGCCCAAAACAGGCATTTGTTCCAATACCACATTCTCCAATTGCTCATGAACAGGGAACTAGCTTTCCAAATTATCCATGAATTAGGGCATTAATCCCATTACACAAGAACTATTATCTCCATTTGCTCATTAACTAGGGCAACTAGTTTCTCCAGTTACCTATTAACCAAGGCACTAGTCTCATTTATCAAGGTAACTAGTTTCTCCAATGATCCATTAACCAGAGCATTAGTCTCATTTACCACAGTATCTAGTTTCTCCAATAATTTAACATTTATCAAATAAGATTAAGATACATTTAAGGAAAATTATGATCATAATTTAAATAATACTTTAGTTTTAAAGATGTCAAGCACCTACCTAATGACTGAACGCATAAAAAAGTCTCTTGTTGTCGAGTAGCATTATCATTTGTTATTCAATGCTTTATTCTTGACTTAAAATGATTTAACATGATTCCATATCACTTAAGCTAATCATAATTAACCATTGAACTTATATTGACAATTTCATTCTTATAATTTTCATCATTTAAATCTTACATCAAGAGCAATTCTAAACAAATTCTAAAGTTGTGATGCAGATCAGCCCAACACCAAGCGTAATCATGCCAACGACCCATTGGAGGTGCCAATAGCTAGGGCAAAGAAGCTTAAAGAAGCATTGAATGGGCTTGTTCAGAACATATGGAGCAAAATGGACTTAGAGAGGCTTGGGACATTTAAGGAGCATGAAGGACAACCTTTAATTCATCCAGTTCAGATATGTGGAACAAGGGGATGATGTGTCCGGCCCAATACCAGCCTTGTTAGGCTTGTTATTTTTCCTAATGCTACAAGGATAAAAAGTCAGCAACTTATTCTCTTAATTAAGTAAGGAAGTTGGCCATATCTTATTCCTAAAGAGGGGAGGACTATTTAATGCTTTTCCTAACTTAGGAAGGAAAGTAATTAAATCAACAACAAAGAAGAAAATTTGTTTTCTTATTTGTCCAAGTTAAACAAGGAAATCCAAGCTAATCAAAGACATTAAGGGGGCAGCAACACAAATTTTCCAAATCAGATTTTTCCTAGTTTATTTAAGACTTTTTAAGGGTGAAAAATCTGATTCTAGCATATTTAGCATGATAATTTTCAGATTTTTATTATTTTTATTATTTTCTTCTTAGTTTTTGGGTTATTATTACTTATTTGGGTCAATTGTAAGTGGGCTTCATATAAATTCACCTAAGGGGGGTCCATTAGGGTTTCTTTAAGTCTAGAGTCAGTATAAATAACGGCATAACCAAACATGTAAGGTTACGCAATTTTCAGATCAATAAACTTCTTTGCCGCACTTATTGTGTGTTGGTGGGATAATCTCCCTTCCTTGGTTCTCTAAAGAACTGAAAGCGACTTATCGAAGAACAACTGTTTATAATTCAAAGAATAACCAATCTTCCCATTAAAAATTAAACACAACATTTCTATTTCTTTTCAATTCATTCTCCACATTTTAACACATGCTATTATAAGTACAAGAAAATAACATTCATGCATTTTTTTAATTTTTTTTCCAATTTTCTTTCCCTTTATGAATGACACCACCCACCTTTAACAACACTAGAATTTTTCCTTCATTTGTTCATTATCTTAAGTTGCTATCATCCATTTCCATTCTAATTACATCAAACAAAGCAAATTTCTTATTCCCCCTAAATTTTCTCATGAACTGATGAGGTTTAGCCCAACACCAAGCGTAATCATGCCAACGACCCATTAGAGGTGTCAATTGGGCCAATTACAACAGCTAGGGCAAAGAAGCTTAAAGAAGCATTGAATGGGTTTGTTCAAAACATATGGAGCAAAATACTGGTCAACAGAGGCTGTACGAATTTTGTTATTTACTTCCATTTGACTTGTGGACTTCCTATTTGGTTAGGATTCTTTTTCTACAAGGATGTGGCAGCTGGTTTTGGGTATTTCCTAGTTCCACTGGGATCATTAATGAGCTACAGTATAATCTCCAAGTGCGGCAAGGATTCATTAATAATGTTTCAGAATCCTTTTCTTACAAGGATTCCTTATTCATCCTAGCTACACAAGAAAATAAAAGGTATTTAATGACAAATTAGCTATTTTTATTATTTTCTTTCATGTTTGAGCTTAATTAAAACTTTGTTTTGAGCTAGGATCCAAGGCTTGTTTGGATCAGGTTATGGGCTTTTAAGTTTAGGGTTTTTGGGTCAGTTTTGAGTGGACCTCATATAAGTCCACATAAGGGGTTCATTAGGGTTAATTTTTCAAGAACTATTTAAACTCATGTAAGCCAAAAATTCGGCAGCTTTGATGATAATTACTTCTGACTTTTTCAGTTTTAACATGTGAAAGTGATTCTTGCATTCTTCAGTTCTTGAACGAACTGAATCTGACTTATCGAAGATTAACTGGCTTCGTGGCATCATTCTACTTAATCCAATAGTGTTGGTGCCTTGGGGTAGGTTTCCATTATGTCACACTCCTATCAGACCTTGGATCTTAGACTAATTCTTGGGGGTTGCTATTCATAATTATCATAAAATTTTGCTCATAGTTTCTTACCACTTTCAACCCCAATAACGCGATTGTGCATAAGGATTATATCGAAATTCAACATATCTCGCACAAAGGGTCATGCATTGATTTATTTGATATTTCCTTCTATTTTACACATAATATCACCTAATTTACAAAATTTTCTCCAAATCATTATTTTTACATGGTTAATATTTCATAATTTATCATTAGTTAATATTTCACATACTATTTTATTACTTTATCTTCTCTGAATTTTTAAATTAATCTCCCGGAAATGTTCATCCTGATTCATAAGATTTTCTCCTTAATTTATCCTTTTTCAATTAATAGTTACCCTATTTAACCTAGATTTATCTATTTTTGACTAAGGGTTTACATTTTCCCCTCATTTTAAATTTTTATCCGTGGAAAATAAGAAAACCAAGCATAATAAGACAAGAAGACTTCAGAATTAATTTCACATTCAGATCAGATTACCTAGTCTATTTGGGACTTCTTAGAGGTGGCAAATCTAATTCTAGCATATCTAGGATATTAATTTTGGATTTTTATTATTTTCTTCTTAGTCTTTGGTTTATTATTACTTATTTGAGTTAATTATAAGTGAGCCTCATATAAGTCCACATAAGGGGGGGTCCATTAGGGTTTATTTCAGTCTAGAGTCAATAGCAATAAAGCCATAACCAAACACATGGGGGGTCGCAAATTTGAGATTAATAAAAACTTCATTGTTGCACCTTATTATGTGAGTTGGTGAGATATTCTCCCTACATTGGTTCTCTAAAGAACTAAAAAAACTTATCGAAGAACAACTGACTTCGTGGCATCATTCTTATACTTCTCGTTCACGAATCAATATTTTTTGGGTGGGGGTTTTTGTTTCCAATAGTGTTGGTGCTTAGATACGAGTTATCTTTGTGTCACACTCCTATCAAACCTAATTTAATTAGATACGAGTTATCTTTATATATTTGCGTGTAGGTTGTTTGACAACGTGGTCAAAAGGTTCGCATCATTATGATTGTAAATTACCATGACCTTATATATTGCATGATTATAAACTAAACATATACATTTACTTGTCTAATATTAATCTAGTGTTTTATCTGCAACAATCTTAAGGCTTTATCTAATTAGTTTTGTTTAGTTTATAATTTCTTGTTATAACTAGATTAATAGTTAAAGAGGTTATAAGAATCTTTGAGTTATAATTTAAATTTTATCTAGTTGTTTATTTTCACTAATTTTAGATTGATATATGTAACATGTCCTTATATGAGATGTCACTCTATTGCTTTTCAATCTAGATTGTTTCTTGCTTTGGAAGACTTTAATGCTATCTTGAGCTCTTCTAATAAATGTGGGGGTGATCCTACTTGGTATGGATACAAGAATGATATTTGTAGTTGTTTGCAGTCAGCATAACTTATTAAAGTTCCTTATTCATGTTTGAGGTTCACTTGGGCATAATAGACACATGGCACAAATATTATCCTTAAGAAGCCAGATTGGATATTTAGTAACTTATGTTGGTTTTTTATTTGGCCAGCAACTCACTATGAGTTCTTACCGAGGGAATTTTTGATACAGTTCAGCCTTGTAATACAACCCAAGTAAGGTCAGATTCAAATTTTGGCATAAAAGTTTCTACCGTTCAGTTTTACGTTATTGAGCATAACTCTAAATCCAACCATTGATCGAGCTGAAACTTTACCTGAAGATTCCAGAGGTATTTGTCTATGTTGGGATAAACTTTCAAGTGAATCGAAGTTCGGAAAAGACTTGCGATATAGGTCAGAACATGCTATATGAATTTTGTTATTTTTTTCCTTTTGACTTGTGGACTTCTTATTTGGCAAAGATCTTTTTCCTACAAGGATGTTGTAGCTTATTTCAGGAATCTCCTAGTTTTACAAGAATCTTTAATGGGCTACAATATAGTTTTCAAGTGTGACAATGATTCATTAATGTTGCAGAATCCTTTTCTTACAAGGATTTCTTATTCATCCTAGCTACACAAGGAAAGAGGGAGGTTTTTTTCTTTAATTGTCAATGCAAAACAAGGAAACCAAGCATAACAAGGCAAGAAGTCTTCAGAATTAATTCCACATTCATATCAGATTTCCTAATCTATTTGAGACTTTTTAGGAGTAACAAATCTGATTCTAGCATATCTAGGATAACAATTTTGGATTTTTATTATTGTTTTCTTAGTCTTTGGTTTATTATTACTTATTTGGGTCAATTGTAAGTGGGCCTCATATAAGTCCACATGAAGGGGTCCATTAGGGTTTATTTCAGTTTTGAGTAAGTATAAATAAAGCCATAACTAGACATGGGGGAGGCAATGAAATTTTCAGATTAATAAACATCTTTTGCCGCAACTTTGTGTGTGAGTGGTAAGATATTCTCCCTTCCTTGGTTCTCTAAAGAACTGAAAAGACTTATCGAAGAAAAACTGACTTCGTGGTGTCATCCTTATACTTCTCATTCGCGAATTAATATTCGTAGAGTGGGGGTTTCCATTTCCAGTAGTGATGGTGCAGGTACAAGTTATATTTGTGTCACACACCTATCAAACCTGATTTACTTGGCTTTCCGGGAATTTGGTGTCTTTGCGTGTGGGTTGCGTGACCATGTGATTACGAGGTTCACATCTTTTGGTATAAGAGTTTGGCTCCATTAATCAGGTTATATCCTTTTATTTCTTGTATTTTTGTTTTTACCTTGCGCATCAATTTTTTTATGTTGTCTTTGTTCCGGGTCTGATCTTGTTTCAAATAAGTTTTAGTTAGATTGTCTTCTTCCTATGTTATTCTTGATTAGTTGCATTGAATTGGTGTCTTTGTGCGTGAGTTGAGTTGCTTGACCTCGTGTTCAAGAGGTTCGCATCACTATAGATAGTAACCCCATGTTTAGATTCACTAAGTGCTTGGGCATGGTCAAGCCTAACTTGAAGAGTTTTGCATCAATATAACACTAGCCATATATTTATTTGTGTTGTTGAGGCAAAGGCCCAATGGTTTGCAACACAGGTTCTTCTTGATGACTCCATTTTGGGTTTGAAAGGAAGTTTGCTAAGAGGTACCATCAATTGTATAAAGATTAGGAACACAATAAATGGCCTAACCGTTGAGACATGGGTTTAGATAACTAAGTAGAGTGATTTGGGTTAATTAGTAGTGGGATATTTTAAAAAAATTCTCTAAGCTTCTTTGGCTAATTACTATGACGATACCTCCAAATACTTCTCAAGTAGTATCCCTCCTAACATGATTTTAGTTTTAGAGTCCCCTATCACAGATGATGAGATAAAAGCTGCGCTATTCTCCATCCCATGTGATAAAGCTCGTGGTCCAAATGGATATACTTCTTTGTTCTTCAAAAGATGTTGGAAGATTATTGGTAATGACTTTATTGCAGTAGTGAGGTATTTCTTTGACACTTCCACTCTTCCTACATGTGTAAATGCAACCTGGATTGCTTTAGTTCCTAAGGTTGAGAACCCTACTAGTATGAAGGATTTTAGATCTATGTCTTGTTGCAATGTTACGCACAAGTGTATATCTAAAGTCATTGTCAACAAGTTAAAGATTCTTCCTAATGTTATAGGCCCATCATAGACTGCTTTTATGCTTGGTCGACAAATATCAGATGCCATCTTATTAACCTAAAAGCTTGTATATAATTATCATCTAGTAGGTACTATACCTATATGTGCCTTGAAGATAGACATCAAGAAAGCTTTCAATATTGTTAATTAGGATTTCATCCTATTAGGTTTGAGAGTTATTGGGGTTCCTAGTTCAATAGTTAAATGGATTGAGGCCTACATGCCTACAACGTATTTCTCCATGGCAATGAATGGAGCTTCATGGTTTATTCCCATCTTACTAGGGTATTTGGTAGGGTGATCCTTTATCTCTTTATTGTTTTCTCTTTCTCTTATTTAAAAAGGGTCCTAACGACGTGCTTAAAGAGGCCTTTCAGGATCCTAGTTTTCGATTCCACTAGAAGTGTTAACAAAAAACACCATCACTCACATCTATTTTATTGATGACCTTATGATTTTTTTCAGGCAAATATGGACACAGTTGGGGTATTGTGAGAAGGGAGTTGGATGATTTTTTTGAGATTGTCAGGATCAGTCACTAATTAAAAAAAAGAGCGATGTCTTCATTTCAGGTGTTGATAATGAGATGAGGATTTCTTTGCAAGCTCTTTTGGAATACAAACTAAGGTCTCTTCGAATCAGGTATCTTGGTGTTCCTCGGATCATTACTCGATTGACTTATAGTGACTATTTTCCTTTAGTTAAGCAGATTATCTCTACAATCAAGTTGTGAACTTCGACATCCCTTATACTGGTTATCTCTAATTAATTAAATTCATCCTCTTCTTTTTACAGGTATACTAGTCAACTATGTTTATTCTGCCATGTTCAGTCACCAGGAGGATTGAAGGCAACTAGTTGCTTTCCTTTTAAGGGTTCATCCCTCTTCCAATTAGGGGATAAGATAGCTTGGGCATCAATTTGTTATCCTCTTAAGAAGGGTGGTCTAGGGAATTAAACGAGTCAAAATATAGAATGGATAAGATGTATTGATGCGAACCTCGTGATCATGTGGTCACGCAACCCACACGCAAATACACCAATTCCCGGAAAGCCAAGTAAATCAGGTTTGATAGGAGTGTGACACAAAGATAACTTGTACCTAGACACCAGCACTATTTGAAATGGAAAACCCCCACCCAACGAATAATGATTCGCGAACGAGAAGTATAAGGATGACGCCACGAAGGCAGTTGTTCTTCGATAAGTTGTTTTTCAATTCTTTAGAGAACCATGGAAGGGAGATTATCTCACCATCACACAACAATGCGGCAAAGAAGTTTATTGATCTGAAAATTGCGTAACTTACATGTCTGGTTATTCCTTTATTTACACTAACTCTAGACTTAAATAAACCCTAATGGACCCCCCTTAGGTGGACTTATATTAAGCCCACTTACAATTGACCCAAATAAGTAATAATAACACAAAGACTAAGAAGAAAATAATAAAAATCCGAAAATTACCATCCTAAATATGCTAGAATCAGATTTGTCACTAATAAGAAGTCCCAAATAGACTAGGAAATCTGATCTGAAGGTAGAATTTATTCTGAAGTCTTCTTTTCTTTTTATAGCTAGGATGAATAAGGAATCCTAGTAAGAAAAGGATTCTGAAATAATTATGAATCCTTGCCACACTTAGAAACTATGTTGCAGAATTAGTAGATTTCCTAAATAAGCTGCCATATCCTTTTAGAAAAAGAATCCCAGCCAAATAGGAAGTCCACAAGTCAAAAGGAAGTAAATAAAAAAATTCGTACAACCTCTGTTGACCCGTGTTGAGATGCCTTCCCGAGCTCTGATTGACCTGAAATCTTAACCCAAGGTAGGAAAACATGTCAGGAGACGTCACGTAAAGTTTCAGCTTAATCCCACGGTTGGATTGAGAATTATGATTGTTGCTGTAAAACTGGATAGTTGCACATTTTATGTTAAAATCCAAATTTGACCTTTCCTGGATCGTATCAAGAAGGCCATAAAGTGAAAGCGTCCCTCAATGAAAGCGGGGATTTCTACCTAGCCGTAGGTGTTTGTGAAGGGACAAAGATGTGCTCTTTCTACTAGACTTGTCTCATTAATTTGAAAACTGACAAGCCCACGGAGCGGTGCGTAGCTTAATGAAAGCAATTCTTTCATTAAATTCTTCAATCGGGCAAGCTTTCACATATTCTGATTGGTACTCTCTATTTTAGCATTCCTACTTAAAAGATGAGGCTCGGGAGACCTGATTTTTTATTCCTCAACGAGGGATGAAATACCAGCTTTAGCTACAGAACTAGAATCGAATTAGCTTAGCTCTCGAAATAACCGGCGAAGGATAAAGTTGTCCATCAACGGGTCAATTAATTTCCCATTTTTTTGGCTCTACCAGTAATTACAATATCAGATGGGAGAACCAGTTCGACAATAAGACCTGGAATGGACATGGTCGGTCTGCGAAGAACAATCAAGGTAGGATTAGCACCCTTCCTCAACAACTCAAAGTTTAGCCTCTTCAAACCTCTCTTTTAAGCTTTTAAGATTCAACAACCCCTTCTACTTTCAACCCTCAATCCGTGATCTCTCTAGCTATCGCTCCAAGTATGTAACTAGCTCGTACTTGGACTTTAAATTTTAGTCTAACACTCGTTCGCTTTTTGATTCGATTTAGTATTTTGTTCTCCGGTCTGTAATGACTTCTTCGTTGGTAAAAACCCTCATCTCTTTCCCTATACTAAAATGAATGAAATTCCTTCTTAGTCGAGCTTTCTTTCGTCAGCGGAGGAACTGCTGCGCACCTATCTCGGTACCCGATAAAAGTACTAGCTTAAGGGACAACTAGCCTTTTTCTTCAATAGTAATCTTCTCTACTTCGCTCCTGTTAGTCGATCCTCTTATACTCTAGCCTTGCTCGTGCCAGGGATGAAATGGCTCGACCAACGTACGAGGAATGGACGAATACAACTGTCCTGAATTACACCTTTTTCGATGGGCTCATCTCGCTTGTATCTTATAAATGGTTGTTGATGCTCTCACGTTAGTGAAAGGAAGAAGTCTAAGAATATGTTATCGATAGCAACAGCTTTGTGCCCTTCCCCAGACCTTTTTTTTTGTAGGGAAGACCCGCTTTGCTTCATTCCAATGAATGACCTAGATCTTTTGATACGGTTCAGCCTTGTGATACGAACCAAGCAAGGTCAGATTCGGATTTTGGCGTAAACTTTTCTACCGTTCAGTTTTACACTATTGAGCATAACTTCAAATCCAATCGTTGGATCGAGCTGAAACTTTACCAGAAGATTCCAGAGGTGTTTGTCTATGTAGGGGTACATTTTCAGGAGAATCCACATTCGGAAAGGACTTGCAATATAGATTCGAACAGGCTATACGAATTCTGTTATTTACTTCCTTTTGACTTGTGGACTTCCTATTTGGCAATGATCCTTTTCTTACAAGGATGTGGGAGCTTGTTTTGGGAATTTCCTAGTTCCACAAGGATCTTTAATGAGCTGCAATATAATCTCCAAGTGTGGCAAGGATTCATTAATGTTTCAGAATCC
>Ga0307515_10005103_pt1 | contig 26677 bp, 24 predicted proteins | sample 17_EM_MG_FD_194513 | JGI IMG/M metagenome (GOLD analysis project Ga0307515, IMG submission 194513) | Populus trichocarpa ectomycorrhiza microbial communities from riparian zone in the Pacific Northwest, United States - 17_EM | ecosystem: Host-associated > Plants > Roots > Unclassified | place... | reverse complement strand
TGACAACAGGATGGAAGGGCGTATTTCCCGCCGTAACGACACAGTTCAACGAAGATCTTTCCGTGGATCTGCCGGCGACCCAGCGCGTCCAGGACGCGCTCGTCAACGACGGCGTCAACGGGCTGATCGTCATGGGTACCTGCGGCGAGAACAATTCGCTCGATCCCGATGAGAAGCGCACGATCCTGAAAGCCGCCGTCGAGGTGGTCAACGGTCGTGTCCCTGTTGTCACCGGCGTTTCCGAATTCGACACGCGCCGCGCCGTCGCCTATGCCCGCGACGCCGAAAAGCTCGGCGCCGATGGCCTGATGCTGCTACCGGCCATGGTCTATGTGCCGAAGCCGGAAGAGCTGATCGCCCATTTCCGCACCGTCGCCGAGGCGACCTCGCTGCCGATCATGCTCTACAACAATCCGCCGGCCTACCGCGTCAATATCGGCGCCGACGTGCTGAAGGTGCTTGCCGACGTGCCAAATATCAAGGCTGTCAAGGAAAGCGCGCCGGACCCGCGCCGCTTTACCGATCTCATCAATGAATTCGGCGATCGCTTCGATATCTTCGCCGGCCTCGACGACGTGGCGCTCGAAGGCCTGATGCTCGGCGCCAAGGGCTGGGTGTCCGGCCTCACCAGCGCCTTCCCGCAGGAATCCGTGCAGCTCGTTGCCGCCGCCGAACGCGGCGACTGGGAAGAAGCCCGCAAGATCTATCGCTGGTTCATGCCGCTCCTGCATCTCGATGCCGAACATGATCTGGTGCAGTCGATCAAGCTTGCCGAGCAGATCATGGGGCGCGGCTCCGAACGCGTTCGCATGCCGCGCCTGCCGCTTTCCGGCGCCCGCCGCGCCGAAGTCACCGCCATGGTCGAAAAGGCTGCGGCCACGCGGCCGTCGAAGATCCGCAAGGCTGCTTGAGACAACAAGGCCGGCAACCGCGGATAGCGGCTGCCGGCTTTTCAGGATCGGTCAGCGACTTCGAATTCCGGATCGATCGGGATCTGCATTGCCGTCACCAGATGATTGGTCTGGCCTGCAAGGCCGATGACGGCGAGAAGTTCGCCGTGCTGGGCCTCCGTCATGCCACGGGCTCTCGCCGCGGCCGTGTGGGAATGGACGCAATAAGAGCAACCGTTGGCGCTGGAGACGGCGATATAGATCATCTCACGCACCAGCGGATCGAGCGCGCCTTCGACTGACATGACCGCCTTCAGGCCTTCCCATGTCCGCTTGAGGAGAGGCGGATCATTGGCCAGACCACGCCAGAAATTGTTGATGAAATCGGATTTGCGCGTGGCGCGGATATCGTCGAATACGGCTTTGACGGCAGGAATGGCCTCGGCCTGCTGATCGGTCAAAAGTTTTACGGTCGCCACATCTTTCTCCCTTGCCGCGCTGCCGGGAATGGGCAGCAACCTCTATGATCTCTATCTCCAGCAGATAGGACGAGATGACAACGACCGCCAGTCCCTCGTCGAATGGTCGGTTGATGGCCCGGTGGATTTCCTTGATCGCGCCGGGACATGCACTCGGTCGGAATTGAAATTATTTCAATTCCGACCTCTCGGTAGACGAAAATTCCATAAAATTGCGTTGATCTCCGGCAAATCAAGGCAGAATTAATGTAATTTAGGAATCTATCCTTTTGCATAGCAGGAATTAGCCGAGTAGCGTTGAAGCGCTTCAATTGAGGTTGACGCCATGCAACGAAGACGCCCGACAATCGCTGATGTCGCTCAAGCCGCCGGTGTTTCCATCGGCACGGTTTCGAATTTCATCAATGGAACGGCTGTTGTCCGGGACGAGACCGGCGAGCGCATCCAGAATGCCATCCGCGAGCTGACCTATCGGCCGAGCACCTTCGCACGGTCGCTGTCGGGGCAATCGGCACGCAAGCAGCGCAGTTCCGAGGGCCTGCCACGGCTGCTCGTCGTCGGTCATATCTGCGTCGATTATCTCTGCCGGGTGAACGTGCTGCCGCATCGTGACGACCGTCTGGCGGCTCGCCATATCGAAAAGGCGCTGGGTGGCCCGGCTGCCAATCTATGCGTGGCGGCGGCCGGCGTCGGCGAGCCCTACGCGCTGCAGGTCGATCTCGCAACCGCCGTCGGCGACGACGGCGACAGCGAATGGGCGCTTGCCGAACTGCTCGAACGCGGCGTCAACACGCTCCCGATCCGCCGGCCGGCAAAGAACCGCCTGCCGCGCGCCATCGTCATCATCGAAGGCAATGGCAGCCGCACGATCATCCACGAAACCTTCGAATTCAGCGAGATCGACTTGACCGCGAATATGGAAGTCCAGCCGCCCAGAACCCGCTCCTGTCTTCACATCGAAGGATTTCACTACGAGCGCATGATCCCTTCGATCAGCCGCTTCCGCGAACTCGGCTGGAACGTCAGCCTGCACACGGCCGGCCTGCCGGTCAGCGCGCGCAATCCAGAGGCATTCGCCGAACTGGTCGGGCGCGTCGACCTGACCTTCATCAACGACGAGATCCTTCGCGAGATCTTCAATCTTCGCACGCCGCTCGCCGCGATGATCGAGGAAGCGCGCCACATCCTCTCGCGGATCAAGCCGCGCGGCGATGTGGTGCTGACGCTCGGAGAGTTCGGCGCCGTCGTCTTCCGCAAGGGCGGCGGGCCGCAGATCGAGGTGCCCGCTCTGCCCGTCGACCGCGTGGACGCGACGGGTGCTGGAGATGCCTTCGCCGGCGTGTTCCTCGGCCTCTGGCTGCACGGCGCCTCGCTGGAGGATGCCGCGCGCCACGCCGCAATCGGCGCCAGCCTGACGACCACAGCGGAAGGTGCACAGGCCTGCACCGCAAGCGCTGCGCAACTGCACGCCCTGCTTTCCTCGGTGGAAGCAAAGACCGCCGTCTGAACCCGCGCTGCCGGTGAATCGGCCATCGCGGATCAGACCGACGCATTTGGAATTTTAGGAGAGTATCATGACGAAGAAGGTGCTTTTGGTGGGCGAGAGCTGGGTCAGCTCCGCCACGCATTACAAAGGCTTCGACCAGTTCGGGAGCGTGACCTTCCACCTTGGCGCCGAGCCGCTGGTCGCCGCCCTCAAGGGCAGTGAATTCGAGCTGCACTACATGCCGGCGCATGAGGCCGTGGAGAAGCTGCCTTTCACGATGGAAGGTCTCTCCGCCTACCAGGCGATCATCCTCTCGGATATCGGCGCGAACTCGCTGCTGCTGCCGCCCGATGTCTGGCTGCACGGCAAGCCCGTGGCAAACCGCCTGAAGCTGCTGCGCGACTGGACCGCGGCAGGCGGCGGGCTGATCATGGCCGGCGGATATTTCAGCTTCCAGGGCATCGACGGCAAGGCGCGCTGGCGCCGTACGCCTGTCGAAGAAGCCCTGCCGGTCTCCTGCCTGCCCTATGACGACAGGCTTGAGATTCCCGAAGGCTTTCGCGCCGTCGTGACCGGATCGAAGACACATCCGATCCTTGCCGGCCTCGAAGGCGAATGGCCGCTGCTGCTCGGCGCCAACGAAGTTGTCGCCAAGGATATCCCCGACGTCGAAGTGCTCGCCTCGCTGCCGAAGGAGGAAGGCGGCCATCCCCTGCTCGTCACCGGTCAATTCGGCAAAGGCCGCACCGTCGCCTGGACTTCGGATATCGGTCCGCACTGGCTGCCCAATGATTTCGTCGCCTGGCCCGGCTACGCCAGGCTCTGGAAGAACATTTTGGGCTGGGCGAGCAGAGCGATCTGAGCGTGGCTCAGCAGAAGGATGTCGAGATGACCGTTCCGTTTCTCCGTGCGACAGGTATCACCAAACGCTTCGGCGCGCTGACGGCGCTGGCGGATGTCGACCTCGACATCCGGGCCGGCGAGGTGCTGGCGCTGCTCGGCGACAATGGTGCGGGCAAATCGACTTTCATCAAGATCCTTGCGGGTGCGCATCCGCCGAGCGGCGGGCAGCTTGCCGTCAACGGCGAGGCGGTGGCGTTTTCATCGCCCAAGGATGCGGCGACCGCCGGCATCGCCACCATTTTCCAGGAACTGGCGCTGTCGGAAAACCTGTCGATCTCCGAAAACGTCTTCCTCGGCCGCGAGCTCAAGCGGCCGGTGCTCGGCATCCCGTTCCTGCGCCGCACCGAAATGCGCCGGCGTGTCGATGCCCTGCTGAAAGAGCTCGATGCGCATATATCCGATCCGGAGGCGCCGGTCGGCAGCCTTTCCGGCGGGCAGCGGCAGGCCGTTGCCATCTGCCGGGCGCTCAACCTGAATGCCAGGCTCGTCATCATGGACGAACCGACGGCAGCCCTCGCTGTCGCGGAAACCCGCAAGGTGCTGTCGCTGACCCGCAGGCTCGCCGAACGCGGCTGCGCCGTCGTGCTCATCAGCCACAACATCGCCGATGTCTTCGAAGTCGCCGACCGCATGGTGGTGTTCCGGCGCGGCCGCAAGGTCGCCGAGCGGCTGCGTGAAAATACCAACCCGGAAGAAATCGTTTCCCTCATAACAGGCGCCCATCCCGACGTGCGGGCGCTCGAAAAAACAAACTGAATAAAGCGCGTCCAATTCTCCAGAGAGGTCCAACCAACATGCGTGCCTATTTCAACAAAGTTCTCGCGGTCTCCGCCTTGGCGATCGCCGTTTCAACCGCCGCTTTCGCTGCGGACAAGCCGAAGGTCGCCTTCGTGCCGCAGCTGATCGGCATTCCCTACTTCAACGCCATGGAAGCCGGCGGCAAGCGCGCCGCTGGGGAACTCGGCGTCGACTTCATCTATAGCGGCCCTGTCGACACCAACCCTGTCGACCAGCTGCAGATCGTCCAGAACCTGATCGATCAGGGCGTCAACGCCGTCTCCGTCAGCGTTCTCGATGCCTCGAGCATCGCGCCTGTTGTCGAGGCGGCAAAGGCCAAGGGCATCAAGCTCTTCACCAGCGACAGCGATGCTCCCGACAGTGGCCGCGCCGTCTACGTCGCGCAGGCGACCGACGAAGGCCTCGGCACTGCTATCATCGACGAACTGGTCAAGCGCGTCGGCGAGGATGCCAAGATCGGCATCGTCTCCGGCGAAGCTACGGCATCGAACCTCAACGCCTGGATCGGCTTCATGCAGAAGCAGGCGGCGGCGAAATATCCCAAGCTGAAGCTGCTGGAACCGCAATATGCCGGCGGTACCGCGCAGCGCGCCGCACAGATCGCCGGCGACCTGATGACCGCCAACCCTGACATCAAGGCCATCATCGCCGTCGCCTCGTCCACATGCCCTGGTGTGGCGCAGGCGATCGAAACGGCCGGCAAGATCGGCTCGGTCATCGGCACCGGCTATTGCAGCCCGAACACCGCACGCTCCTATCTCAAGAGCGGCGCCTTCGGCTTCACCGTTCTGTGGGACCCGGCGCAGCTCGGCTACCTCACCGTCTGGGCCGGCAAGCAGCTGATCGACGGCAAGGCATTCGCAGCTGAAAACACCGTGCCCGGCTTTACGAGCCCGGTCACCTATGATGCTTCGAAGGGCATCCTGCTCCTCGGCCCGCCGGCGATCTTCACCGCCGACAATGTCGACAAGTTCGACTTCTAAGCCGCGGACGATGCAAGCGATGCGACAGTCAAGAACCGCGCTTCATGCGCTGAACGGGCGGGAGTGGTCTCTTCTTGCCGCCTGCGCGGTGACCATTCTTCTCTTTTCGGTCGCATCGCCCTATTTCGCCACATCGGGCAATGCAGGCACAATCCTGCGCAACAGCATCGAGCTGCTGCTTGCCGGCCTCGGCATGACCCTGCTTCTGGCGATGGGCGGCATCGACGTTTCGATCGGCATCGTCATGGGGCTGGCGGCAATCGGCGTCGGCAACGCGCTCGGGCTGCAGATGAACCCGGTGCTGACGGCGCTCATCGGCCCCGCCATCGGCGCAGCGCTTGGGTTCATCACCGCAACGGTGGTGGTGCTCGGCCGCGTGCCTGCGATCGTCGGAACACTCGGCTTGCTGGGCGTCTATCGCACCGCGATCTTCGTATTGCTTGGCGGCCAATGGCTCTCCGGCCTGCCGACCGGGCTGACGAACCTGCTGTCCGTCTCTCCGCTCGGCATTCCCTTCGCCGCATGGGCGATTGCCGCCGTCTATCTCGCAGTCTGGATGGCCTTGCGGCGGGCACCCTACGGCGTCCATCTCCTTGCGATCGGCAATTCCGAGGAAAAGGCGAGGCTATCAGGCATTGCCGTGGTCAAGGTGCGGATCGTCACCTTCGTCATCAGCGGCGCCTTGACCGGCCTTGCCGCAACCTTCTACGTCGCCAATTATCGCAATGTCGAAATGACGATCGGCAGCAGCCTGTCGCTCGATGCGATCGCGGCCGTGGTGCTCGGCGGAACCAGCATCATGGGAGGCCGTTGCAGCCTGATCGGCACGGTGCTCGGCGTGCTGCTTCTCCGAATCCTGCAAAACGGCCTGCTGCTCGTCGGCGTGCCGTCGCTCTGGCAGCCCGTCGTCACCGGCGGCCTGCTGATCGGTGTGCTCGCTTTCGAGTCTCTCGCCAACCGAATATCCATTGCCAATGCCGGGTGGATGCGCCGATGAAAACCATCCGCAATCTCAAGGGTCCCGCCCTCGTTCTCAGCCTGCTGACCTGCCTCTGGGTTATCGTGATCCTGATGCTCGCACTGCTGAAACCTTCAGCCTTCAGCCTCTCGACCACGACGACGATCCTGCAATTCTCGACGATCCTCGCGCTGGTTTCGCTCGGACAGGCGATCGTCATCCTTGCCGGCGGCGCGGGCATCGACCTGTCTGTCGGCGGCAACGTCTCGCTCTCGGCCATCCTCGGCATGCTGGCCTTGAAGGCCGGATTGCCGCCATCGCTGCTGCCGATTGCCTGCATCGCTATCGGCGCATTGCTCGGCGCTGCCAATGGTCTCCTCGTGACGCGGCTCGCAATCCTTCCGCTGATCGCGACGCTCGGCACCCTCTTCGTCTATTCCGGGGTAGCGGTGGCGATCACCGGCGGCGCGGCGCTGTCGGGTGTTCCGGCCTGGCTGCTGGTCTGGGGTCGCGGCGTTGTCGCCGGCGTGCCTGTTCCCTTCCTGACGCTTGCCGTTCCCGCCTTCATCGTCGCCGGCATCATTCTCACCTGGACGTCCTGGGGACGCTGGGTCTTCGCCATGGGCTTCAACGAACGTTCGGCGCGGCTGGTCGGCATTCCCGTCGATCGCGCCCGCCTGCTGCTTTACGCGATCAGCGGGGCGCTTGCCGGCGCGGCAGCACTGATCTCGATCGCCTGGCTCGGCAGCGCCCGGCCCAATATCGGGCAGAACCTCGAACTGGAATCGCTGACGGCGGCGATGCTTGGCGGCATCGCCATATCAGGCGGCCTCGGCGGGGTCGGCGGCGTCATGGCCGCGGTCATCCTGCTGGTCACGCTGAAGACCGGCCTGCTGCAGCTCAATGTCAACACGATCTGGCAGGTCGGCATCGTCGGCGCCCTGCTGCTCCTCGTCCTTCTTGCCGAACGACTTTCCCAACGCTGGAGATAACCATATGCCGTCCATCGAAGACCTCATCGCGCAACGCGTCGAAGCCGGGGCGAACCGCATCGTCGAGACCCTCAGCGATCTTGTGGCCTTTCCGTCGATCGTCAAATCGAACCCGAAGGAGGCCGGACCGGGCGAACGCGACTGCCAGCTCTATCTGCAACGCCGGTTGGAAAAGCTCGGCTTCACCACCGATCTCTGGGATCCCGATGGTCCGGCGCTCTATGCCAAATACGAGGGACGCCCGGGCGCCAACAAGGGCCGCACCTTCGAGGGCCGGCCCAATCTCGGTGGCACCCTCAAGGGAACGGGCGGCGGCCGCTCGATCATGCTGACCGGGCATATCGACGTCGTCCCGCCCGGGGCGCCGGAGCACTGGTCAACCGATCCGTTCAAGCCTGTCTTGAAAGACGGCTTCCTGCATGGTCGCGGGACGGTCGACATGAAGGGCGGCGTCGCCTGCATGCTGATGGCGGTCGAGATCCTGAAAGAACTCGACATTCCGCTGTCGGGCGACGTCGTTTTCACGACAGTCGTCGATGAGGAAATCGGCGGAATGGGCTCGCTTGCCATGGTCGATCGCGGCTTTCGCGCCGATGCCGGAATCATGACGGAACCGACCGCGAACAAGATCGCGCCGCTCTGCCACGGCATTCTCTGGGGCAAGATCATCATCGACGGCATCGGCGGCCATGCCGAGCTGACGCCGAATGCCTGGTACACCAGCGGCCCGGTGGATGCCGTGCAGCTCTGCCGCCAGATGCTCGACGGCATCGATATCCTCAATCGACGCTGGATGTTCGATCCACGCAAGAACCATCCGCTGATGGATCTGCCCAATCAGATCATCGTGACCCTGATGAGCGCCGGCGAGCACCCGTCCTCCATGGCGGGCAAGGCCGAGATCACCATCGATGCGCAATATCTTCCGAGCGAAAAGGACGAATTCGGCCTCGGCGGCAAGGTGAAGCGCGAGATCGAGGAGCACGTCTTCCATATCTGCCAGGCCGATCCCTATCTGCGGGAGCATCCGGCCCGCGTCGAATGGATCCTCGATGCCGACTGCGCGGAAATTCCAGCCGACAGCCCATTCGTCACGGTGCTGCAGTCAGCGGTCGAACAGGCAAAGCTTTCGCCAGCCCTCACCGGCTTCGGCGCCCACAGCGATATCGGCCTGCCCACCGGCCTCGGCGGCACGCCGACCGTCAATTTCGGGCCGGGCGATCCCGCCCAGGCGCACCAGCCGAACGAACGCGTCTCCGTTCGCGATCTCGTCGACTGCACCAATGCGATCGCACTGGCGATCGAAAAATGGTGCCGCTGACCTCGCGGTTTTCGAGTTCAGGGCGCACCGCCGCGAGATAACCCGCTGCGTCGGCAGAGACGCAGCCGCACGCCGTCCCTAGACGTCCGCATCGCGAAACATCACGCGATTGAATCGCTGCCACCCAATCGATTCATCCTATTCATTGGACGCATCGGCCGCCGCATAGGACTCTTGGGCATGACCCAAGTGACCTGTCCAACACTGCTTTTTCGCATAGACCCGACGCAGAACATGGCACGCTTCTATCTGCTGGCAATTGAACCAACACTGTTCGGCGGCAGCTCGCTCACACGTTGCTGGGGACGGATGGGAACGAAGGGACAGACGAAGATCGATCTGTTCGACACAGCGGTCGAGGCCATGGAAGCGTCCAGGAGGTTGTTGAGCAGCAAGCTCAGACGCGGATACAGGCAGAATGCCATGGGCTGGGAAGCACGTTCAGAGCTCTTGTGATGACTAAAGTTCGTCGCGCAGAAGAGAAGCGGAGAGCGCCGCCACATCCTCCCCGAGGGGGCGGTCTTCCACCATCGCGGGCGCGACATTCCGGATGAAATTGTAGGTCATCGCGGTTTCATGGCCACAGCGATGGTCCGGGCGTTGATCGATGGCTTGGGCCGCTGCCAGCAGTTCGCAGGCGATCAGCCCGCGCCAGAGATCCAGCATCTCGCCGAGCTTCTGGATGGCGAGCATCGACTGCGTTGCGTGGTCCTCGACGCCTTCGGAGACGGTGAGGAAGTCGAGCATGACGGGATTGGCCTTGTGACGGATCGCCGCCATCAGCGCGGTCACGGTTTTCTGCATCGGCACGAAGCCGGCGGACGCCCCGCCTATCGGAGAGAGATAGCGCGGCAGGCCATTGCGGCCTGAGCCGGTTAGCTGGATAAACCGCGCAGCACTGGCGGCGGCAGCCTGCGCGATGGCGAGGCCAAGCATTTCGAAGGCCAGCGACAGTGACGGTGTGTGAAAGTTGCCCGTCGAAAGCACCCGCTCCTCTTCGATGATGACGAGCGGGTTGTCTGCGGCGGCGTTGAGCTCGATCTCGACGGCGTCTTCCGTGCGCCGCAGCGCATCGGCGAGCGCGCCGTGGATGGGTGAAAGGCACCGCAGGCTGAGCGGATCCTGGATCGCCGCCCTGGATTCGAAAAGCGACGATCCCTTCAGTGCCTTCAAAAGCTTTGCCGCCTCCTCGACCTGACCGGCGGCCGGCCGCGCGGCCTGAATGGCCGGCGTGAGGATCAGCGGATTTCCGCCGAGGCCCTCGAAACTCAAGGCGGCGGCCCGGCGCTGAAAATCGAGCAATCTCCCGGCATCGTAAAGGACAAGCGCGCCCTGACCCGCGGAAACGGCCGAAGCATTGAGAAGCGAGATGCCGTCCTTCGGCTGCAGGGTCGCAAGCGTCAGGCCCGCAAGCTTCAGCGCTTCGGCTGCCGGATGGATCGTGCCTCGATATTCGGCCTTTCCTTCGCCGACCAGTGCGCGTGCCATAGCCGAAAGCAGGACAAGATCGCCAGCGCCAATCGAGCCGATCGACGGCATGACAGGATGCACCTTGGCATTCAGCAGGGCGAGCAGCGCTTCGAAAATCCCGGGCGAAATGCCGGAACCGCCGACGGCGAGCATGGACAGCCTGGCGGCGACAACGGCGCGGGTGACATCGCGCGGCAAAGGCTCGCCGATCGCCATGCCGCGCCCGCGGATCAGTTGCAGCTGGAACTCGGCGAAATCGGCGGTGACCGCGGTTTTCAGATTGCCGCCGAGACCGGTGTTCATGCCGTAGATCTGCTGGCCGGCAGCCGCTGCACCTTCCAGGATCTGCCGCGCCTTGACCAGGCGGCTGCCGACCTCCGGTGCCACTTCGACCACGGCGTCGCGCCGGGCGATCGCGGCGATATCGGCAATGGTGATGCCGGAACCGGTGAGCAGGACTGATGTCATGCGAAACGCAGCCTCTGGCCGATATTGGCGGCCTTTGCCTTTGTCAGCAGCGCATGGCCAAGGGCAATGTCGCTCAGCGACAATCCGCGGTGCCAGAGCAGGATCGTCTCGTCGTCACTCTGGCGTCCGGGCTTCAGGCCGGCAACGATCTGGCCGAGTTCGGCATGCAGGGTTTCCGCGGAGAGTTTGCCGGCGTCGACATGGGCGCGCAGCGAGCCGAACTTGCCGCCCTTGCACTGGCCCCAGTCGTCGACGACGAGCTTGTCCATGATATCGGTCAGCGACAGTTCGACCGCACTCATCGTGCCGTAGGGAACGACAAAGGCGCCCTTCTTGATCCACTCGGTCTTGAGCATCGGTTCGGGCGCAGAAAGCCGCGAGGCCTCGACGATGATATCGGCGCCTTCGACGCAGTCGCGCCAATTGTCGGTGACGGTGATCTTCTTGCCGAGATCCTGCTCCAGTTTGGCGCCGAAGGCATCGCGGCTTTCCGGCCGGCGGGAATGGATGCGGATCTCGTCGAAGTCGAAGAGATGGTCGAGCAGCCGGACATTCCAATAGGCCGTGCCGCGCGCCCCGATATGGCCGAGCACCTTCGAGCCCTTGCGGGCAAGATGTTTGGCGCCGAGCGCCGTGACCGCACCGGTGCGCATGTCGGTGATGACGGTTGCGTCGAGGATCGCTTTCGGCACACCGGTGCGCGGGTCGAACAGGTTGAGCACGCCGAATTCCGAGGGGTAGCCGCGCTTGTAGTTATCGACGAAATCGCCGACGATCTTGACGCCGGCAAGATTCAACGGCGCCACATAACCTCGCAAAACGTTGAAATGGCCATGAAAGCTCGGCTCCGGCTCGAGGTGGACACGCGGCTCGATCACCGTCTCCCCCTTGCCCTGAGCGCTGAGCGAGGTTTCGATCGCCGCGAGGATCTCGTCATTGCCGAGATTGAGCGCCTCGATGTCGAAGGCGTTGAGATAGTCGATATAGATCGGGTCCATGGTCGTCTCACCTATCGTTTGGCCGGCGCGCCGACACCGAGATTCTGGCGCAGCGTCCGGCCTTCGTATTCTTCACGGAAAAGCCCGCGGCGGCGAAGCTCCGGCACCACGAGCGTCACGAAATCCTCCAGCCCGGAAGGAAAGACAGGCGCCATCACGTTGAAGCCGTCGGCGGCACCTTCGCTGAATCGCTCCTCCATGGCGTCGGCGATCTGAGCGGGCGTGCCGGCGACCTGCCAGTGGCCGCGCGCACCGGCGAAATGGCGGGCGAGTTCGCGGATCGAGAGGTTCTCGCGCCTGCCGAGATCGATGATCAGTTGCTGGCGGCTCTGGATCAGGTTGGTCTCGGGCATGTCAGGCAGCGGTCCGTCGAGCGGATAGGCGGAAAGGTCCTGGATGCTCAGATAACTTGCCAGCAGCGCCACGCCGACAGCATCCGGGATCAGCTCCTGCAGCGCGCGATATTTTGCCTTGGCTTCCTCTTCGGTCGCCCCGACGATCGGCGAGATGCCCGGCATGATCTTGATGTCATCGAGCTGGCGGCCGTACTTCGCAAGCCGCGATTTCACATCGGCATAATAGGCCTGGGCCTCGCCGATCGTCTGCGAGGCGGCGAAGACGACATCGGCCGTGCGGGCGGCAAGCTCCTTGCCGATATCGGAGGCACCTGCTTGTACCATGATCGGCCGTCCCTGCGGGGATCGCGGGCTTTCGAGCAGGCCTTCGACGGTAAAATGCTTGCCGCGATGATGCACCGGATGGAGCTTGGCGCGATCGGCGAAGGCAGCACCCCCGGTAGGCAGATAGGCTCCGTCCTCCACGCCGTCCCAGATCGCAAGGGCCGCATCGGCAAATTCCTCGGCGCGCTCGTAACGCTCGGAATGCGGGCGAAGGCCGCTGCTGGCGAAATTCTCCGCTTCGAGTTCGCTTGCCGAGGTGACGAGGTTCCACCCTGCCCGGCCGCCACTCAACTGGTCGAGGGAGGCGAAGGTGCGGGCAAGACCGTAGGGTTCGGTGTAGGTGGTCGACGCGGTGGCGACGAGACCGATATGGGAGGTGTTGACTGCAAGTGCGGCGAGCAGGCTCAAAGGTTCGAAGGCCGTCGAGCGGGCTGCCTGGCTTGCCATGTCAGGATTGCGCTCGCGGATCGCGGCGGCATCCTCGACGAAGATCATATCGAACTTGCCGCGTTCGGCGATCTGCGCAAGCGCGATGAAATGGTCGATATCGATGCCGGCCCGCGCATGTGCGAGCGGATGACGCCATGCCGCGATATGATGGCCGCCGGCCATCAGGAAAGCGCCTAGTCTCATCTTGCGATCACCGCTCATGATGCGCGCTCCACTGCATTAGGATGGGCGGGACGCGGCAGGCCGAGATATTCGCGCAGCGTCGAGCCAGCTTTAATTTTGCCGGTCAAGCCGCGCCGCTGCAATTCCGGAACGACTTCGGCCAGGAAGAGATCGGCCGTTTCCAATGTCGGCGGCAGGATGGTGAAACCGTCCAGGTTGCCGGTTTCGAACCACTGCTGCAGCGCATCGGCAATCTCGACTGGCGTGCCGACCAGACGTGAGGCGGAAAGCGGTTGGCTCGCGCGGTCCGCCTCACCAAATCGAAGTGCATCGCTTGCCGCCTGCGCCGCTTCAGACGTCTCTGCGATGATCGGCACTATGTTTGCCAGTATCCGCACATCCTGCCGCTGTCGCCCCGCCGCTTCGAGCAGGTGCACAAAATCGGCCGCCGTCTCGTTCGCACTTTCCGGTGTCCTGTCTTGAAGCAGGACGATTTCAGCGCTGTGCGCCGCCAAGGTTTTGCTTCCTTCGCTGAGGAACTGAGCGATAACCGGTTTGCCCTGCGGTGAGCGATTGACGTTGAGCGGCCCGCGCACCGTGAAATGCTCGCCCCTATGGTTGAGCACATGCATTTTACCTGGCTCGAAGAAACGGCCCTGCTGCTTGTCGTAGATGAAGGCGTCGTCTTCCCAACTGTTCCAGAGCGCGCCGACAAGGCTCAGATATTCCCGGTCGCGTTCGAAATCGCCTGACGCAGGAAGTGCGACCCAGCCCGTTCGCCCGCCGCTGATCTGGTCGAGCGAGGCAAAGCGCCGGGCGAGATTATAGGGCTCATGCTGACTGGTTGCGGCAGCTGCCAGGAAGCCTATCCGGCGCGCCTTCGTCGCGAGAGCCGCTACCAGCGTCGTCGGCTCGAAGGGTGTGGCGACAGGCGAGAGATCATCGACCGGCCGGGCGCCGAGGCGGTCGGAAAGAAGAACGAAATCGAGGCCCGCCTGTTCCGCTCCTGCGACTTGAGAGAGCAGCGCGTCGAAACCGAGATGTTCAGGCCTTCCGGCGTTGCGCCAGGCTGCCGGATGGTGGCCGAAAGGGGTGAGGGAAAGGCCGAGATGCATCGTATTTCCTGCCTTCAGATCGAGAAGATGGCATCGCGCGTCAGATGTCCGGTGACAGTACCATTGCCATCGACGACGGCGAGCACGTCACTGTTGGCCGCGACCATCAGCGACAGCGCATCGCGCAGATTGGCACTTGCCGCCACCGTGGCAGCCGGGGTCGCCGGCGCTCCTGCAATGGCCGCATCGGCGACCGAGAACAGGCTGAGCCTCTTGATCGCCCGGTCGATGCCGACGAAATTCGCGACGAATTCATCGGCCGGATGGGAGAGGATCGCGTCCGGCGTATCATATTGCACGATCTTGCCGGCGCGCATGATGGCAATACGGTCGCCGAGGCGGATCGCCTCATCGAGATCGTGGGTGACCAGAACCACGGTCTTCCTGACACGCTTCAGGATCTGCCGGAACTCGTCCTGCAGCCGCGCTCTGGCGATCGGATCGATGGCGCCGAAAGGCTCGTCCATCAAAAGCACGGCAGGGTCGGCGGCAAGCGCGCGGGCAACGCCGATGCGCTGGCGCTGACCGCCGGAAAGCTGGCGCGGATAGCGCTTCAGCATTTCCTGCGGATCGAGGCCGACAAGGTCGAGCAATTCCTTGGTGCGCGCCGTGATCCGCTTCTGGTCCCAGCCAAGCAGGTTCGGAACGGCGGCGATGTTCTCGGCGATCGTCATATGCGGGAACAGGCCGACATTCTGGATCACATAGCCGATGTGACGGCGCAGCTGCACGGGATCGGCCTTGGTGACATCCTCGCCGTTGACGAGGATGCGACCTTCGGTCGGCTCGATCAACCGGTTGATCATCCGCATCGTCGTCGTCTTGCCGCAGCCGGATGGGCCGATCAGCGCGACAGTCGAACCCTCGGGCACTTCCAGCGTCAACCGGTCGACCGAGGGTGCTGCCCCTTCGGCATAGCGCTTGGTGACATTTTCCATGCGGATCATGCGGCGGCTCTTTCTGCAAACAGGATTTTCTCGGCGCGGCCGAGAATGAATTCAGTGGTGAGCGCCAGGATCGCGATCGGCACGGCGCCGACGAGCAGCCGCGACATGTCCATCATGCCGATGCCGGTGGCAATGAAATCGCCGAGCCCGCCGCCGCCGATGAAGGGCGCAAGGGTCGCCCCGGCAAGCACCTGGACGGCGGCCGTGCGCGTGCCGGCAAACATGGCGGGTGCGGCAAGCGGAATGCGGATCTTGCGCAGCACCTGGCCGCGGTCCATGCCCATGCCGATTGCGGCCTCCACCGCATCGGGAGCGACATCGCGGAGACCCACATAGGCATTGAGCAGGATCGGCGGCAGGGCAAGCACGGTCAGCGCCACGATCGACGGCAGGATGCCGATGCCGAGCAACGGCATCATGATGGCGAGGATCGCAAGGCTCGGAACGGTTCTGAGGCCATTGATCGTGTTGATGACGCCGAAGGCGAAACGGCCGTGATTGACGATGAGGATTGCCAGCGGCAGCGCGATGAGAAGCGCGATCGCCAGCGACACGCCGGACATCAGCAGGTGCTGGCCGAGCGCGCGAAAGAACTCGGTTTGATGATCGACGATCCAGAAGAAGGCTTTGCTCAGCATCCGATGATCCTCATTGCCAGCGCACCAGGGCTTTTTCAGCCTGGGTCAGGATGAGATCGAAGATCACCGCGAGAAGGGCGGTGAGGATGCCGCCGACCAGGATCTTCTCGGCATATTCCTGATCGATGCCGATCAGGATAATGGTGCCGAGCCCGCCGCCATCGATGAAGGCAGCCACCGTCGCGATGCCGATGACGGTGACGAGCGCGATGCGCGCGCCTGAGACGATCAGCGGCAAAGCAAGCGGCAGTTCGATGCGGAAAAGGCGCTGCCACGGGCCGTAGCCCATGCCGTCGGCGGCATCGAGCACGTCTGCGGGAACGCCGCGAATGCCGGTGACGATGTTGCGCAACAGGATCAGCAGGCAATAGGAGGAAAGACCGATCAGCGCCGGCTCCGTGCCGAGCCCGACGAAGGGAATGAGCAGCGCAAAGAGCGCCAGGCTCGGGATCACGAAAATGACGTTCGTCACCGTCAGCGCGAAGGCATAGAGCCGCGGACGGCGCGCGCAGATGATGCCGAGCACGAGCGCGATGACGAGGCCGATCAGCACTGACGAAACCGACAGCACCAGATGCTGCCAGACCGCGAGCGCAATTTCCGGAATATGCTTGGGAGCCCAGTTCAAAGGCGAAAAATTCCTGTCATCATGATCATGACAATGCGGCGAAGCTTGAAGCTTCGCCGCATTTTTTACTCAGGGAAAGCGAAACTTGCTTATTCCTGAAAATCAGATGCCCTGCGCCTTCAGGAATTCCGCGGCGACATCGGCCGGTTCTTCCTTGTCGCGGTCGACCTTGGCGTTCAGGCCGCGCATGTTCTCATTGTTGAGCAGCGGGCTGATCTTGTTCAGGACTTCGGCAATCTTCGGGTTCTTCGAAAGCGTGTCCTGGCGGACGACCGGCACGAGGTAGTAGGGAGGGAAGAGATGCTTGTCGTCTTCGAGCACGACGAGCTTGTTCTCGGAGATCTGCCAGTCGGTCGCAAATCCGTAGGAAACGTCGAGATCCTTGCTGGTCAGCGCGCTATAGCGGATGCCGAGTTTGGCGAAGATCTTGAATTCCTTGAACTGGATGCCGTAGACCTGCTTCAGGCCGGGCAGGCCGTCCTTGCGCTCGCCGAAACCACCTTCGGCGCCGAAGGTGAGATCCTTGGAAGCCGGGCCGAGATCGCTCAGCGTCTTCAGCTTGTATTTCTCGGCCGTCTCCGGAAGCGTGATGATCGCATAGCCGTTATTGATCTGGGTCGGCTGAAGCAGCGTCAGCTTCAGGTTCTTCTCGTAATAGTCCTTGACGTCGGCATAGATCTTGTCGGCGGAGCCTGCGAGATCGCCTTTGACGATGGCGGCAAGTGCTGTGCCTGTGTATTCGGGATAAAGATCGATATCGCCGTTCGTCAGCGCCGTGTGGGCAACGAGTGTCGTTCCGAGATTGAGATGACGTTCGACCTCGACGCCGGCCTTTTCAAGCGCCTGGGCATAGATTTCGGCGACGATGAATTGTTCGGTGAAATTCTTGCTGCCGATCTTCACGGCGTCGGCATGGGCAGGCGTGATGGCAAGGGCCGTCAACGTCGCCCCAATCAATATACCCGCTAAAGACTTCAAACGCATTGCATTCCCCTTTTTGTCCGAGTTCGACTGCAGTCGCTTCTATCGCTTTGGCTCGAGATGGGCGCGAGATTGTATGCTAATTTTATGGACTATTTTGAAAGAAAATCATCGAACGCCGATCTCGCCCCCACGAAACGCTGAGGGTGATGACGTTGCCTCATTTCAAGCACGACCTTGCCGGCAAAACGAGCCCCTTACGACAATAAAGCATACTTATCTGGAGCAGCTGATATTTAGGACAAGGCCACAGACGGGAGCGGCCCGCATCGTCTAAGCGATGCGGGCCGCGTTTGCGCGAGACGGTCTGTAATCTCAGAACTTGACGCTGGCCGACAGGGTGGCGCTGAAGGGTTCACCGATCTGGTTGCCGAGATTGGTCGTGCCGATCGACGACGTGTAATAGGTCTTGTCGAAAATGTTCTTGAGATTGAGCTGCAGCGTCAGCGGCCGTTCGAGCTGGATCGTATAGGCCGCAAAGGCATCGGCCAGCAGATAGCCCGGCAGGAAATAGGTGTTGGTATTGATGCCGGCCCGCTTGCCCGCGCCGCGAATGCCGGCGCCGATCTTCAGCGTATTGCCGTTGCCGCCGACTTCGCCGAAGTCATAGGCGAAGAACAGCGAGCCCGTGTGCCTGGGCACGTTGACCGGCCATTTGCCGGCATAGACCGGATCGTCCATTATCTTGGCGTCGGTGAAGCCATAGCTGGCGATCACGCTGAGTTCGTCGGTGATTTGGCCGGCGATATCCACCTCGACGCCGCGGGCGCGCACCAGTCCTGCGGTCTTCACGAAAGTCTCGCCGCCGATGACCTCGGAATAGGCGACATTCTTCTTGTCGCTGGTATAGAGCGCGATATTGGCCGTCAGCCCGTCGGCGATCTCGAACTTGGTGCCGATTTCGTAGGAGACGCCTTCCTCCGGCGGCAGGTTGCCGTAATAGGCGGCGATCGACGATTGCGGCCGGAATGTCTCGGCGACGTTCGCATAGAAGGAAATATCCGGCGTCATCTTGTAAACGATGCCGCCGCGCGGAACGATCTTGTCGCCGCTGCTGTCGGTGTTGGTGACGAAGGGACGACCCTTGCCGGCCATCAGATCATAGTGCTGGTAGCGCAGGCCGCCGACGAGAATCCACTGGTCGGTGAGATAAAGCGAATCCTGGACATAGGCCGAGGCCGTCGAAATCTGCTCGGTCTGGTCGCTGTCGGCCTTCGAAACCGTCGTGCATTCCGGCAGCTTGCCGTAAACGGGATTGTAGACATTGAAATTCACCGACTGCGCGCAACGGATCAGGTCGCTGCGGAATGTGTCCGCATAATCGTATGAGGCGCCGAACAGCAATTCGTTGCGCAGGCCGCTGATCTCGACATCGCCGGTCAGGTCGAGACGCAGGGCGTGGTTATAGATTTCCGAGCCCTGGGTCGCGTCGGCGCGGCGCGTTACGTTGCCGTTGAGGCGGTTATAGGCCATCACGCGGGCCTGGTTGTCGGAATATTCATTGTAGCTGTAGCTGTAATCGAAGTTCAGCTTCCAGTTATCGTTGAACTCGTGCTTGACGTTCAACGTCGCCATGTCGGAGCTGCCCTCGGAAATATTGTAGGGCTCGTCGAAGCGGATTTCGGGATCGACATCGACGGCATGCCCGGTCACCGGATCGAAGATGGTGCCGCGGTCGAAGGGTACGCTGTAATCCTCGTGCGTGTAGGAGAGCGTGACTTCGGTGTCCTCGCCGTACCAGGAGAGCGACGGCGAGATGATCCAGTCCTTCGTTTCTCCGAAATTGCGCCAGTAATCGATATTCTTGTATTCGCCGATGATGCGGTAGGCGAAGTCCGTCCCCTCGATCGGGCCGGTGAAATCGAGGCCGGTCGAGCCGCCGCCGAAGCTGGAGGCTGTGCCGTAGATCTCGCCGCCGAAAGTCTGCTCCGGCTTCTTGGTGACGACATTGATCATACCGCCTGGATCGAGAATGCCGTAAAGCGTCGAGGCCGGCCCCTTCAGCACCTCGACGCGTTCGGACGTGGCGTTGAAGCTGCGCGGCAGCGCCGTCTTCAGGCCGTTCGTCAGGATCGAGCCATCGCGATTGTCGCCGAAACCGCGGCGAATGAAGGAATCCTGCGTGCCGCCGAGCGTGTTGGCCTGGCCGATGCCGCTGATGTTGGAGAGCGCGTCATCGAGGGATTGCACCTTCTGATCCTTCAGCACCTCTTCGCTGACGATATTGACAGCTTGGGGGATATCGATCAGCGGCGTGTCGGTGCGCGTCGCGGTCACGGTCGAGACCGGCTGGTAACCCTCTGTCGCTCCATCCTTGCCGCCGCCCCTGACGACGATCGGTTCGAGAACCGTGCTATCCTCAACCCGGTCACCCTTCTTGGCGACAGTCTTCTTGACAACAGTTGCCTTGCCCTGAGGCACCGCTTCCTGCGCCATCACAGGATAGGCCGCGCAGGCGCTTAATATGAGAAAGACCGCGCGCACGTAGTTCATCGTTGCGCCCGAAGTCGCCGTCTTTCCCTGCTTCATTCTGCCCCCATACCCGTCCGGATATTGTCCAATTCAACAATCAATTCGAAACCCGTATCGCCCCGGGTCGCTGGCTTATTCTTTTCATGAATGTAGTAGTCAACTTTTAACTCGCGTGATTTTTATCGCCGCTTCGCAAGGCGCATTCCGGAATTGGGGAATGGATCGGCGCGCAACGCAAAGTCGCTTCGATAAAAATTTCATGGATTCAGCAGGATAGGCCCTTCCACGGCGGAATCTCATCAAGACAGGCCAATGGAAAGGTCCATCTTGCCAAGACGCAATGTCGGAAATTCCGGGAATTTACAGTGCGGAAAAATTGACTACTACAGTCATGAATAGTTTTCCTTTGGACGAAACCTCGCGCGAAAGCGGGCATGCAGAACGGACAGCAACAGATTTTGGATCGCATAAACATACCGCCGGAAGCCGCACCCGCGCCGCTCGTGGCGGAGGAGATCTCCACCGGTTACGGACGGCAGATGGTCGTTGGCGGCATCTCGCTTTCCGTTCCCGAGGGAAGGATGACGGTGCTCGTCGGGCCGAACGGCTCCGGCAAATCGACGCTGCTCTCCGTCATGGCCCGGTTGCTGAAGCCGATGGCAGGCACCGTTCGTCTCGATGGCAAGGAATTGCATCGGATGCCGACCCGAGAGGTTGCGCGCAGGCTCGGCCTGCTGCCGCAAAGCCCACTGCTGCCGGAGGGGCTGACTGTCTACGATCTCGTCTCCCGCGGCCGTTATCCGCACCAGGGCTTCCTGCGGCAATGGACGGACGCCGACGATGCGGCGGTCGAACACGCGCTTGCTGTCACCGATACGCTCGATTTCGCCGCTCGGCCGGTCGACAGCCTCTCCGGCGGGCAGCGCCAGCGCTGCTGGATCGCCATGGCGCTGGCGCAGGAAACGCCGGTCATCCTGCTCGACGAGCCCACCACCTTCCTCGACCTGCATTATCAGGTCGAGGTGCTCGATCTGCTGCGGCATCTGACCCGCGATCACGGCCGCACCATCGTCGCCGTGCTGCACGATCTCAACTTCGCGCTCCAATATGCCGACCGCATCGTCTTCCTGAAGGATGGCGCGATCCGCTGCGTTGCCGAACATCCGGATGAATGCACGGACGATCTCATTCGAGATGTCTTCAATGTCGAGGTCGTGCGCCTGTCCCATCCGGAAACCGGCATGCCGCTTTTCCTTCCCTCGGCGAAGGTCGCCCGGCGATGAATAGCATTTCCACCTCGGCCGGCCGCGCTCCCGCGCATGTCCGCTCGATCAGAAGCCTCGCGGCTCTCGCTTTGCTGGCGGCAATCATCGTCATCCTCGCTTCCGTCCATGCAAGTATCGGCGCAAGGCCGGTCGCGCCCGCAACGCTTCTTCAAGCCGTGTTTGCCTATGACAGTCACAATTTCGAACACCAGATCCTGGTGAAGCTCAGGCTTGCCCGCCTTGCCGCAGCCCTCCTCGTCGGCGCATCGCTCGGCATCGCCGGCCTCCTGCTGCAATCGCTGCTGCGCAATCCGCTCGGCGAGCCGCATATTCTCGGCCTCAACGCTGGTGCGAGCTTCGCCGTCGTGCTGTCCAGCAGCCTGCCGTTCCTTGCCGGCGGCATCGGCCGGCCGCTGATAGCAGCACTTGGGGCCGGTGCCCTCTTCGCCCTCGTCATGGCTCTGGCATCGGCGGGCCGCTCGGGCCTGACGATGCTGAAGGTCACCCTCTGCGGCATCGCGCTTTCAGCGCTGGCCTCGTCCCTGACGTCGGCCATCCTCATTCTCGATGAGGAAACGCTGCAGGAGATGCGCCTCTGGCTCGCTGGCGATCTTGCCGGCATCGGCTATGGGCCGATCACCGGCGCACTCCTGCCCAGCCTGCTCGGCGCCATTCTCGCATTCCTGATCGCGCCCCGCCTCAACGCCCTGGCGCTGGGGGATGCGGCCGCCACCGGCCTCGGTGTGCCGATCCGAAGCACCCGCCTGATCGGCCTTGCGGCAACCGCCCTGCTCTGCGGCGCGGCGGTCTCCGTTGCCGGGCCGATCGGCTTCATCGGCCTGATCGTGCCGAATGCGGCGCGCTGGCTCGCCGGCGGCGATCTGCGTTTCGCCCTGCCGCTCTCGGCACTTTGCGGCGCTGCCCTGCTGCTTGCTGCCGATATCGCCGCCCGCACGGTCACAGGCCCGCATGAACTGGCGACCGGCATCATGACCGCTGCGGTCGGCGCGCCCGTCTTCATCTTCGCCGTGTCGAGATATTTCCGATGAGCATTGCTGCGCAAAACGGCTATCGCCGCCTTGGCTTCGGCCCGCTTTCGCGAAGAATCCATGTCCGCAGCTTCATTCTTTGCGCCCTGCTTGCGCTCCTGGTCACGGCACTTGCCTTCCTCGCCGCGCCGCTCGGCAGCCATGAGGCCGGTTTCCGCGATCTGCTGACCGTGCTCTTCGACCCCTCGCAGGCAACCGGTGAGAGCCATGCGATCATTCGCGAATTTCGCCTGCCGCGCATTATCATGGCGGTGATATCGGGCGCGATGCTCGGCCTTTCCGGCGCTGCCATGCAATCGCTGACCCGCAACGGCCTTGCCGATCCCGGCCTGCTCGGCGTCAAGGAAGGCGCCGGCCTCACCGTGATCGGGCTGATGCTGTTCTTTCCCTCGGCAAGCCTTTCGCTGCGCCCGCTCGTCGGCATGGCCGGCGGTCTTGCCAGCGCGCTCATCGCCGCCGCCATCGCCCGCGATGTCTCGCGCATGCGCTTCGTGCTTGTTGGTATCGGTTTTTCCTGGCTGATGTCGGCCGCCCTGTCCGTCATCCTCACCACATCGGATATCCGCGACGTGCAGACGGCCATGGTCTGGCTCGCCGGCAGCCTCAACGCCGCCTCCTGGGAGATCGTCCCGATCGCGCTCGGCTGCGCGATTGCCGGTGTCGCGATCCTGTTTTTGACCTCGGCTGCCGCCGATGCGGCTCTGCTCGGCGACCAGGCTGCGACGGGTCTCGGCGTGCCCTTGCGCCGCCTCTCGATCCTGCGTTTCGCCGCGCCGGTGTTGCTGACGGCAGCCTGTGTGGCCTGTGTCGGCAGCCTCGGCTTCGTCGGCCTCATCGCACCGCATATGACGCGGCTTGCCATCCGCGGCAGCCAGACGGCGCTGCTTGCCGGCAGTGCGCTTTTCGGGGCAGCCCTCGTCCTCATTGCCGACAGCATCGGCCGCCTCGCCTTCGCACCCCTTCAGCTCCCGGCCGGCATCGTGCTTTCGATCGTCGGCGTTCCCGTTCTCCTGCTTCTGCTCTGGAAGCGCCGAAACCTTCTCTGAGGATATTCCGGATGTTCAAGCTCCTCCCCGCGACCGTCATCGCCCTCGCCGTCTGCGCCGTCCCGCTCTTCGCCCAGGATGCCGAAAAACGGCTCTTCACCGATGATTTCGGCCGCAAGGTCGAGGTGCCCTCCCATCCCCTGCGCATCGTCTCCATGCACGATCTCGATATCACCATTCCGTTGCTTGAACTCGGCGTGCGTCCCGTCGCGAGCCACGGCCGCACCGGCCTTGATGGGAAAGCCTATCTCCGCTCCAGCCCGATCCTGACCGGCATCGATTTTGACAATTCCGGCATCCGCTATATCGGCGCCGTCACCGTCGATCTCGAAGCCGTCGTCGCCGCCAAACCCGATCTCATCATCACCGAGCCCGGCCGCACCACTCCGGTCGAGCAACTCGAAAAGATCGCTCCTACCGTCATCATCGACAACACCGTCGGCAGCGCCCCGCATATCTATGAGCGGCTTGCCGATCTCACCGGCACGCAGGATCGCCTCGCCATCCTCGACCGCCGCTACCGCGCCCAGATCGAAGCGCTGAAGGAGGTCACGGACCCCTCGAAGGTGACCGTCTCCGTGCTGCAGGCGCAGAACGGCAAGATCAGCATCTACCATACCTATCGGGCGCTCGGGCGCGTGCTGCGCGATGCCGGTTTCCGCTTCCCCGAGATCATCGACGCCATTCCCGAAGGCGACCGTATCGAAGTCAGCGCCGAGCGGCTGCAGGAACTCGATGCCGATTTCATCTTCGACACCTACCGCTCGGACACGGGCGGAACGCCTGATGAAGAGATCGAGGCAATGAACAAGGTGCTGCCCAACTATTGCCAGTTCCTCGTCGCCTGCCGCGAAGGCCGCTATATCCTGCTGCCCCGCGAGGAAGCGATTTCCAACTCCTATGCGGCGCTGAACCTGATGGTCTCGGTCGTCCAGTCGCATATATCCGGCCGTCCCGGCCTGAAACAGGCGGCGCAATAATGGCGGAGACCTTCCAAAAGCCGGCGGAATGAGACAATGCGCCCTCTTAAGATGAGTATTTAATGAAGGTATTTTGCTGCGCCATGGACGAGAGCCCGAGAAGCCAAAGGAAAATCCGCCGGATCGACCGCTTCGGCGAGCGGCTGAAGAACCGCCGTGCGTCGCTGTCTCCGAGCCTGCTGAGCGTCGCTGATTATATCGACCAGCACCGCCATGCGGTGCTCGGCAAGTCGGCCCTCGAAATTGCCGCCGAGACAGGCACCTCGGACGCCACGGTCATCCGCGCCATCCAGGCGCTTGGCTTCGAAGGGCTGCTGGATCTCAAGGACACGCTGGAAGCCCATATCGGTGAGACGGATTCTCCCTCGGAAAAGATGGCGGCGACCACCGAGGAGCTGAAGAACAGCGTCAGCTCGGCAATCGATTTCGTCATCCACGATCACCGGAACGCCATGGAGGCCCTGTCATCGGCTGCAAACCGCGAGGGCATCAAGGATGCCGTCGGCCTGCTGCTCAACGCCAAGCGCATCGGCATCTTCGGCATCGGCGCCTCGGGCGTGCTCGCCACCTACGCCGCACGCCTCTTCTCCCGCAACGGCTATCCCGCCTATGCGCTCAATCTGACCGGCATCGCACTCGCCGAACAGCTTCTGACGATGGAGGAAGGCGATGCGCTTGTTATGATGGCCTATGGGCGGGCGCACCGCGAGGGCATGACGACGATCGCCGAAGCCCAGCGCCTCGGCATGCCGATCGTCATGCTGCTCGGGCAGGAAGACACCGTACTGCGCAAACACGCCGACGCCTCGATCGTCATCCCCCGCGCCAAGACCGAGCATGTCGCGCTGCACGGCCCAACGCTCGTCTGCCTTGAATCGATCATGCTGGCGCTTGCCACGGCGGCTCGGGAAACGACGCTGCAATCGCTGGACAGGCTGCTGACCTTGCGCAGTTCAATTCGCCCGAGCAAACGGTAGCGTGACGGCGGCGCCCGGCGGGGGCGTCGAAGGCGCTGCTCAGCCGACATGCCGTCTCTTCGGCGACGTGCCATAGCTTTCGCGATAGCGGCGGGCAAAGTGCGAGCGGGAACTGTAGCCGGCCGCCTCGGCTGCCGTCAGGCTCGATGCGCCTGAAGCAAGCGCGCTTTGACCGGCCTTCAGTCGCTCGGCACGCAGAATCTTCCGGAATGATTGGCCCTCCGACGCCAGGCGGCGGCGCAGGGTCGAAGCGCCCAGGCCGAGACGTCCGGCAATGCGTTCCGCCGTCCACCTTTCCGAGGGTGCAGCGCGGATCAGCCAGGCGACCTCCTCCGGCAGGCTGGTTTGAAAGAGCGGTCTTGCCGCGGCGAGCGGTTGTATCAGCGTCAGCACTTCGGCAAGGCGCAATGTCTTCACCGCCTCACCGATCGCATCGCTGGCGACTGACGTGGCGGCATGGACGAGTGCGTCGACAAGACCGGCATCGAGCGGAATGCGGAATTGCCAGCCGGCGTTCCCGTCTCGCGAGTCACCGATCAGTGGGGATACGCCCGGCGGCAGCGACGGCACTTCCAGCACGAGTGCTTCATAGACGGCATCGCGTCCTCCCGGGATGTTGACGATATCCATCGGCACCCGGCCGGGCAGGACAAAGACAGTGCCCGGTTCAAAGACGTGGGTCGTGTCGCCCAGCCACACTTCCTTCAGCCCGCGTAGAACGATTCCAATGAGCGGGTTGGGCAGCTCGATCGCTTTCAGCCGTTCCCGATCGAGCGAACAGTAGGAAAACAACCGGTTTCCGTGCTGATAGCGTCCGGCGGTGCCGCCCGGCGCCATCATCGGGCGCAGCCGCTCCACGAGCGTCGACCTCAGATCAGCGTCATTATTGCCTTTGTAATGAATGTTCATATCAGGAAGATAAGCGAGGATCGCGAGATAAAAAACACCGAGGCGAGCGTTTCGGGCTCAAAGATGATCATAGCGGCGCCGCCTTCCCCCTCGAACTCAGGCACAAGCTGGCTCCCCACCAAAGGAGACCACGATGACAGCAATGACAACAAGCCTTCTCTCCGGAGCCGCCCTGATGATCTCGGGCGTCACGGCAAGCGCTGCCGACATGGAGCTCTGGCGCCTGGATTGCGGCCAGATCGAAGTCAGCAATCTCGCCCTGTTTTCCGATACCTACAACTATTCGGGCGAGAAACGGACACTGACCGACAGCTGCTACCTCATCCGTCACGACAGGGATTACATGCTCTGGGATACCGGGCTTCCGGCAGCGTTGATCGGAGCCAAGGCCGATGAGTCTGCCGTCCTGGCGCCGACGCTTAGGGAAGATCTGCCGGGACAACTTGCCAGAATCGGCATCAAGCCGGAGCAGATCGGCCGGCTCGGCATCAGCCATAATCACTTCGACCATGTCGGGCAGGCCGCCACCTTCCCCGGCGCCACCCTGATGATCGGGGCTGCGGATCTCGCCCAGTTCAAGGCCGATCCCTTGCCCTTCGCCGTCGATCCCGGCTTCATCAAGCCCTGGCTTG
>Ga0307515_10005102_pt1 | contig 26683 bp, 2 predicted proteins | sample 17_EM_MG_FD_194513 | JGI IMG/M metagenome (GOLD analysis project Ga0307515, IMG submission 194513) | Populus trichocarpa ectomycorrhiza microbial communities from riparian zone in the Pacific Northwest, United States - 17_EM | ecosystem: Host-associated > Plants > Roots > Unclassified | place... | reverse complement strand
GTAGATACGTATAAATAATAAATAAAAAGACAAATAGTAAGTTTTAAAGATTATTAGTTATAAGGATATTAATAATAAAATATAGTATAAGGTTAAGTGGATAGGCTATAATAAGACTACTTAGGAACTACTCTAAAATTTAAAGAATACTATAGGAAAGGTATAGGAGTATTAAAAGAAAACGGGTTAGGTAATATTAAAAAGGAGCTAAAGATAAAGGGATTAGTTAAAGGTAATAGTAAAGCCAGATTATTTAGGGGATTTACTACTAATATATAAGCTGTTTCTGCCTCTTCTTAATTAGAATCCTTTTTAGCCTCCTTAGCCTTAAGTTTAGATAAACCTTACTCTACTAAGTAAAGCTCTTTTAAGCGCACCTTTTTATAGACTTTTATTAGATGGCTTAGGCGAGTATAAGCATCTAGTTAAGCTTTTAGAGCCTAAAACGCCTTATTAAAATAACGCTAAACCTTAATAAAGGCCTTAGCTAGCTTACTCTCTAGTTTTTTTAGCTGCTACTAATATATATAACCCTAAAATAAATTAAATAAGAAACTAAATAGTTATAAAGAATAATAAGACGTATATACTTAGCGTTAGAAACGGATTAAATATTATAGGATAATCGTATATTTACTTGCATATACTTAGTATAGGAAGAAGGTTAGTAACTAAATAGAGCTATAATTATAATATATACTAGCTTCTTCTCTATATACTAAGAATAGGATAGTATAACTTTACTCTATTAAAAAAGAAAATAGAGATCTGACTGCTGGTTTTAGAGGGTTCTGTCGCCGTTTTTAGAGGTCGCGTCTCTAAAACTCCCTGCCGCCCTAAGCCTCTTGCTTACCGGTCTAACGTTAAGCCTCTTACTTACCGCCCTATGCCCCTTACTTTTAATAGGTAGACTATAATCCTTCTATATACCTGGCGCTAAAGCTATATATACTTTATAGCTTCTACCTCTAATCCGTTTAATCTAGGCCCCGTTTCTCTTATTCTCTACCCTCCTATCTCCTTAACCCTATATTACTCTTTAGATCCTTCCCGCCATTATTACCCTCTAGGTCCCTCCTGCTGTTACTACCCTAAGTTTTCTTCTAGCTCCCTAGAATGCGGCGCGCTTAATTATTAGATTATAGCTTGTTGTTTAGCATTACCGATAATAAGTATATAGATATAAATAGCGACGGTAATAGCTATAAGACAGAACCGACCGTCTTTAATAGTAATGCCGACAGTAATGCCGATAGTAACACTAACTGCAACGCCAATAGTGGCATTAACTATAACGCTAATAGCATCGCTAGATCTAATAATGCTTGCGAAGCGCCCGCTTAAGCATGGCTTTATAAGGATTAAAACTATCTACTAAAATACTACCTTAAACAATTAGAAGAGTTTAAGGAATCCAATTTTATAATATAGGACTACGCTAATAGTAGTATGAATCTCCTTAATCGCATTAAAGATTAATAGTATTAGTAAGTAATAACCTATTCTATAGCTTTCTTTTAGGCTTAACCTAGAGCTAATAATTTCTAGATACTGCACCTATATAAGGAAAGACCCCGAGAAAACGTACTAAGTCCTCTCGTTTTAACTACTTTATAGCTTTTTTAACTGGCTCCTAAATTAGAAATAAGGGAAGGGGGGTAGGAAATAGTACGGGATAAAGCTTTTTAGCTCGCTTGGTATATACTAGAAGTACTATTACCTTATATATAAGAGAGCAACCAGTAGGAAAATTGCTAGTAAATTAACCCGCTAGATATATAAGGTAATTACGTTTCTAGTTAACCATTTAGCCTAGTAAAGTAAGGTAGAGCTAAGATATCTTTTCTAGGTACTTTAGAAACTAGCAAAAAAACATCGCTTAAGTAATAAGAAGTAAGAAAAGCCCGTTATAGACGTAGAGGATCTCGCCCTAGTTTTTAAGACCAACTTAGTTATAACGAGAAAGAGATATATAGTTAGGCGATATTGGATGTAAGTCTATTTCTTACTATAGTTAGGCCTTTGCACTAAAAGCCAACCTAAAGCTCTTTTTAACCTATACTACTAACATATAATAATTATACTTATTTATAACCTAAAAGGCAGGCCTTATAAAATCGTGCCTAAGTTTATATTTAAATTTACTAAGGAATATCTTAGTATAAAAGAAGCGTATGTTCCCTTTCTACCCTACTCCTCTCCTTACGCTTACGGAGAACTAGTAATCCTTTCCTAATTCCTAAGATTATCTTCAACCCTTCGCTTATTCTTAGCCCTTATGTTTTTCTCCTAGGCCTTCTTTTTACGGATAAAGCTTTTACGGCCCCTAATTTAACGTCCGTAGAGCAGCTTAGTAAGCTATATATTAAGCCTAGGTGTAATAAGTTGCCGCTACCGCTCTGTTTAGACCTAGATAATATCCCTATATTTTAGTAATTAATTAAAACCCCCTATAGCTACAAGGTCTTACTTAACTAGCCTTTACTATACTTAACTCTTTTACCCTAGATTAAGGACCTTAGCGCAATTACGGGATTTTAGTAAGTTGCGCGCCTATATAGTCTCCGTTACGGCATAGGTAAGGCATTTAATAAGAATAGTAGGTTTTATTATATAGAGCTAGTTCTACTAAAACCTTTCTAACGCCTATACTACCTAGGTAATATAAGTGACGCCCTCCGGAACCTAATAATATAGTACGCCGACGCTTAAATATTCCTAAAGCACTACCTTCTATAGCGTATTGGTGTAGATATATAGGCAATTATTTAAGGCTTAAAGCCTTAAGAAAAGTTAATAAAAGCAGTATACTAAATAAGCCAATTAATTAACCCGTAGCGGCTATAGTATCTAATAATAGAATAATCCTTATCGGTAAATGAGAACCTATATATTTATTCCTTAATTAAAGTTTAAAATAAGCTAAAGCTTAGCCTTAAGCGTAAAACCATAGGAAGCACAGAATACTAAAAGCTTAGCTAAGAAATTACAAATAAAAGGCAACGTTAGAGAAATGCGCTATTAGAAAATATTAAGAAGAATTAGGATAATAAATAAGCTATAATTAATATTAAGCGGTAACTTTCTAGGGTTATATTTAGCGAGGATATTAAAGCAACCTTAAAATCTAGTAATAATAGGTCGGTTAAACACAAACGCCTTATTAAAGTAATTATAACGCTACCTAGTACGTTACTAGAAAATAAAATACGCAGACGCAATAATGCTATTAATGCGGTCGTAGATTACTACAATATTAAGGAAGGCAGAGTGTATCGGCCGAGTTATTACTAGAGATAGTTTAGGATAGGTATCGCCCTTAGCTAAGTTAAGATTAAAGAAGATGCTAAGATTTTAGAAGCGGCTAAAGCGCTAAAGAGGGCAAAGTCATCCTTATATAAGGAGAAAAGACTAAAAATATGCTTTATCTGCCTTAGGAATAAAAAGCTTATAATTAGCAATTGTATATATAGGTTCTATACTCTAACTACTCTTATAAAGCATTTTCGATAAGTGCATCTCTCTAAACTTTTAAAGTAGGGTAAGATTAAATACAACGTTTATAAAGTAACCCTTAAGCATAAAATATATCTTTAGAATTATGCGCTTAGTATATATAGGACCTTTTCCTAGTTATTACACGCTTATCTTATTATTCTTTACCACTTTTTATTTTATTTTAGTCTATTATTATCTAATCCTATTTTAGTATTTAGTAGAATAGATATAATGGCTAGGATTTTGTAATTTGTTTAGGGGGGTAAGGGGTAATAGGTAAGGTAAGGGTAAGGTAAAGGATAAGATAAAGGGTTAGGTAAGGGGTAAGGGGTAAGGTAAGGGGTGGCTAATAGGGGATAGATAATCTAATTGCTATATAATATCTAACGGACCGACTATACACAAGATATATATTTAAATTTCTTAAATTAACCCAAATAGAGAAAGGAAAAGAAGTATTATATAATAACTTCCTACCTAAGCCGATCTCCTAAGCTATGTATCTTTACTTATATATAACGCTTGTACCTTTTGCAACGAAGTATATAAGGGTAATTAGGGTTAGATAGATAACTGCTGTTCTTAATATAATATATAAACTTAGCTCTGCAACTAATACTATAATAGGTCCTGGTTATACAGAGGGTATTAAGACAGTTATTAACGTTTTCGCTTTTGCGTTTAGCCGCAGCATACCTCGCCTCGGCGGATTAAAGTAGTAATTTTATTTATTATAGCTAAGATTAGATAGCTTAAAGTTTTAGTATAAAATTTTCCTCTATATCCTTGGATGCGGTAATCGCTATCTATATAATACTAATAGCGAAATCGCTTATAACGTCCAGCTTTATAAAGTCCTTAAGTTTAATAAGCTCTTTAATATACTTAGCCGCTATTAAGGTAATTATATTATATAATACTAAGTCGCCTATTAGGCTAAAGACATCTTTAATAATATTAGGAAACCCGTCTACGGACTAGCTAGTTCCTAGAATATATTAGATTTTTATATTTATAAGCTCTTTTAGCTGTAGTATATTATAGTAATTAGTAATTACATTAATATAGACGTAATAAAGTGTAATATAGGCCGTCGTCGGCCGTATTATTATGTCTTTATTATCGCCACCGCTATTATCTAGTTTAGATAGCGATAAGGCATCGGCGTTGTTAATATTAAATCCTTACTTCTCCTTGCCATTTTTATAGTCCCTCTTATATATAAATTAGATTATCTTCTTAATGGTGCTGGAATTAAACTTGTTAATATTTATAATATTAGTCGCCGCCTCTTACCCATTAGTTAGTTAGTTAGGGTTAATTCTATTAGATGTTTAGTTAGCTTTTACCTAAAAGTCTCCATTATAGGCAGCTATAAGTATAGGAGATTGGGTGCATATAATTGCTTTATAGACTTTAAACTTTAGCCCCTAGTATATAAGTTTTAAGTTGCTATATCTCTCGCTATTTATAAGCTGCGCTAAGCTAAACAGAACACTCTTAGATAGTATATTTTTCTAGTTTTAACTGCGTCTTAAGTAATATTTAAGGGAGTAATTTGGTATTAAATAGGACGATTAAAAATAAGAACTCTACTTTATTAAGCGTAGCTTTAGAGCCTCTATATATATATTAAGAAGTTTATCTAATCTGCGATAGATTTAGCTGGTTAGTTAAAGCTTTAAATATTAGTTGCTTAACTAAGGACTAGTATAACTTTTAAAGTTCCAGAAAGGGTAAGTAGTGGGGTATGCGGCCGTAGCGCCTAGAAGTAGTTAGTGGTTATATAATAGAGGCTTAGTTAAAGGACGTGTTCCCATAGCTTAGGTTAAGGCTTTATACTCCTTTAAGCCATATTAAGTAAAGTTAAATAGTATTATATTCCTGTGTACCGGCCCGCTAATTATACTATTCCACTTTTTCCCTAGCTATATACTAATACATCCTATATACCAGCCTATCTTTTATATATACCCCTATACTAACCTAATAATATTATAAGTACCTACTCTAACGTATATATAGCTAGGATTTTAACAGATTTAGTAGCTATAGCTTTAGTCCTATAAGCTAGGAGGTTATAGGAGCTAGGGGCTTATAGGAGCTAGGGGATCCTATAAGCTAGGTAATTGTATAAGTAGAGTAGTCTAACTTAGCGCCCTTTAATTAATACCTAGCGTATAAATAGTGTATTAATAGGTTTAATAACTTCGGCTTTAATTATATAAGCTAGATGCTTATAGGAGCTGGCTAATTCTATAAGCTAGGTAATCGTATAAGTATAGTGCTTGTGGGAGCTAGGCAATCTTATAAGCTAGGTAATTATATAAGCTAGGCGATTATATAAACCAGGTAATTGTGCGAGCTAGATACTTATAGGAGCTAGGCAATCCTATAAGCTAGGTAATTATGCGAGCTAGGTAATTATACGAACTAGGTAATCGTGCGAGCTAGATACTTATAGGAGCTGGCTAATCTTACAAGCTAGGTAATTGTACGAGCTAGGTAACTATATAAGTATAGCGCTTATAGGAGCTAGGCAATCCTGCGAGCTAGGTAATTATACAAGCTGGGCGATCGTGTAAACTAGGTAATTGTGCGAGCTAGGTAATTATACGAGCTGGGTAATCGTGCGAGCTAGGTAATTATGCGAACTAGGTAATTATACGAGCTAGGTAATTATACGAGTAGAGTAATTATATAAGCAGGGTGATCTAACCTAGCGCCCTTTATTAACGCCTAGTATATAAATAGGAAGTAAATATTAGGAAAATACTAGAACTATAAAAAAAAGAAATATATAAGTCCTAGATCTAGAAATATTAAAGTTTTTATATAAAGGCCCCTTATATATACTTGGAGAAGTTCCTATATAAACAGCCCTATAAGCGTAGCCATAAGTTTAACCCCTCTTACGTAACCTAACTACCCCTCCCTACTACACTAGAATAGATAAATAACCGCTATATACTATAAGCAGAGAAATAATTTAAATAAAAAGAAAATACTATAAAAAAATATATTTATATCCTTAAGATATAAATCTATAAGTACCGTAGTTTTAAATATAACTAATAGTTGCTAAGGTGGCATACGTCCCAGGTCTATAAGAAATTTAAAAAATCCTAGGTTATTAGCATAGATTTACCTTCTATTATTGCTTTTAAGGTAGTAAATAAATTTATCTAAGTAAAAGCATAGATTATCGCAAATGCTTTATAGCTCGCTATAAGTTAAGTAGGCAGAGACTTTAGTAGGAATAGTAAAATATTATTTTGTTTCGCGATAGGCTAAATAAAAAGAGGCTAAAGTTTTAACCCTTTTACTAGCTTTTATTAGAAATCTTCTTTATATTTATATCCTATATTTATAGATTTAAGACTATAAAGCTAAGGCTACCGTATTTAACCGTCGCCTATATAGCCTTGTCGCTTAATATCTCTTTATTACTATCTACCCCTATTTCTTAATCTTTAGTGCTAAAACCATTTTCTCCATTATATAATGTCTCTGCGTCCTATTCTTAATCCTTATTACTAAAGTTACTTTCCTAACTAGCTAACCCCTTTATGTTGCCGTTATCTCTAAAGTTAGTTTCTCTATCTATAAACGCCTACTTACTAGCTAACAATTTAGGGATGCTATACTTATAGGTACTTAGGGTTACGGATACTACTTAAGGAGAAATCGTAGTTAATATTATTAGGATATAGAATAAGCCTATAGACCTCTAAGTACCAGCTACTCAGCGCTTTAAGTAAAAGATCTCCCTTAACGTAAGGCAGATTAATAAAAGTTAATTGCCGCCCGTATAAGGCGGAGCGCTTATAAAGGGCTTAGCTAGAATGGTAATTAAACTACCTTAGAGGTGCTAATAGCTCCTTTACTATAGATAGGGGGTTAATATACGAGATTGACTAGCTAGGATAAGTCTACTACTTAGGCAGTGTCTTGCCCCAGGAAGGATGGGCGTTAGAAGTAGATTATATAATACTATTCCTACTAAGAGAGGCGTTATTAGGGGTTATTGTTAACTTCCGATTCTAGTTTATAACTTTATATAAACGCTTCTAAACCCTGCTAAGGCATACGGCGTTTATTAGGGATTATTAGCTATTTAAGTTTAGCAGTAGCTTAGCTAATTGCTACCCCTAACAATGCCTTACTTATAGATTACTTTAGGTACCTATAGTCTTAAGTACAGACGATATATAAGCTAAGAGTAATTATAGCTACTAAATATTATACTACAGACACTATATAAAGTGGAAAGGGGCGGCTAGTATACTTTATTTTTCCCTTTTACCTTCTATCCTAACTCCGCCTTAATAGAGAAATAAAATATAAATGTTATGCTCCTAGTTCTTATATGCTATTAATTTAACTCACCTTTAAATCTAACCTCTTAACTATATATCCCTTACTATCCTTATAAGAATACCAGATATTATATATATTACCTTAACTAAGCTTAGATATATTACTACTATAACCTATAGGTCCTTAATTAGTGCTTATAAAAATATTACAATATGCTATCGCCCTAAAGATAATATACCTAATTATTAACCTACTAGAAACCTTAAATTATTCTAAAATTGCATTAACGATAAAGACACGGCATCCGGTAGCGGGGAGGAGAAATAATCGCAGTTTTCTAACCCTATGTAGAAATAGATGCCTTATACGCCTACTTAAACACCTAAGGAGGTTAACTCTTATAAAATTAATAATAATATAAAGGGCAATATATAAGAGGATATGGAAATATACGCCAATTACTTTAAGAGCCTAGAAGGCCGTAGTAAAACTAAAATAGTCTTACTTAAGCTAATAGAGAGCCATAGCGAGGCTAAGACAGACTTACCTTAACTAAAAGATGTTTATATTAAAGGTTTACTGGTGCCTCTAGGTATATTTATAAAACATCTATATATTATTTAGCAATACTAATAATTAAGCAGAGAATAGTTTAGCTAATTTTATAAACTTCCTTAGAGATATACCTCCCCTAACTAAAGTATTAATAATTTTTAATGCTATAATTTTAGACGGACAACTAAAGTATCTCTTATTATGGTTACTAACTTACTATATAATAGAGGACTTAAAGCGTCTCTAAAACCCTAGATATAGATCAGTTATATTTATATATAGTCCTATTATAATAGTATCCTAGTATCTTACCTAGGTTTTACCCGCGGGTATACTATATAAGAGACTTATATTATACTATACTAAGAACCCACGTTACCTCTATTATTATACTAGGATATATAAACCGCATAAAGATATTATAATAGAGATAGCTTAGAGGGGTAAACTATATAAATAAAGAGACCAACCAAAAGAGGCGCTAGATAATTATTTAGAAGATCCATTAATAAGAGGGGTACGTAAAAGAAAGGTAGATTATACTATAGATAGAGCCTCTAAGAAGCTAAAGAAATAAGAAATTTCTTATAAGAAAAGATTTTTATAATTACATTTATGTTTTCTAGCGCTAAAAATTAAGGCGCTAATTAGGATTTCCTTAGCTTGGTATTGTTTTTTTATTTAGTTGCTTCTATATTAAGAGTATCTTATTATCGTTTATATGTATATTAAATTGAAGTTAAGAACTCGCTTATAGTAAGTTTATAAGTCCTCTACCTTTATATACTTAGCAGTAATAAGTTAGCCGACCTATAACTTGCTTAGTCCTCTATAAAGAATTAAAGTTAAGGTATTAAAGTCTTTAACGTTTTTATAGGTAACTAGGGTGTAGGTTAACTTTGAATTTTATATTAATAAGGTAAGAATGTTAAGGATAAATATAGGATATCTCTCTTAATATTAAAAATAGGATCTTGTTTTAAGAACTAGATCTAATTCTAAAGACTATATTCTATCCTAATTCTAAGCTAAATATACTAAATATAGTTAAAAAGGTATAGCGTTAAGCCAAGCGGTTTAATGGTCTTAGAAAAGAGGAGCTATTTTTAGTTATAGCTTAAGTTACGATTTTAGAAACGGAATCTAATTCTAAAACCAAGATCCTAATTTAGGTTCACGAAGTAGACCAATTAACTGCTATAAAAAGGGCGTAATTTTAAAAAAGAATCTAGTTCTAAAAACTAGATCCTAGTTATAGGAAATAGGTTAACTACGCGCTATAAAATAGGGTTAGCTATATCTGTATTTAGTATATTAGGTTTAGCTCATTTTAGGACTAGCTACGTAATTAATTATAGGTGCTTATATAACTAACCTAATAATTAACCTACTATTGCTAGCTATACCTTACCTAGCGCCTTTTAGCATCGCTATATTAGAGCCTTACTTTATTTAAGCCTTATACATTACGGAATAAACTAAAAGCTAATAACTATAATTACTAATAAATACTGCTTATAACTTTCTAATAATACCAGAACCCTATATACGTACTATATTTTTAACCTATATAACTAGGACTATAAACGATGTTTCTTATACTTTAGGTTATTATAGCTTAGCATTTAACTAAGCCCTATAAAGCCTCAGTCTAAGCCACATTAAATTAGCTTAACTTTTCTACACCTAATCTTTAATCCTTTGCATATTTACTCGCACTTTACTTCCTTCCTTATACTTTTCTCCCTAGTTATTTTCTTATTATAAGACACCATTAACGTATTCTTAACCTTCCTATACTTATTTAATTCTCTGCTATTATACCGTCCATTATATACTAGCCTCTTTAATCTTCCTTTTTTACCTACCTATCTGCCTGCTATGCCGGCCACCCCAATATAGCTTTTATTGTGTTTACCCACAATAGTAAGTCTCTCTAGATTAGAGATAATTAAAGCAAAACCTATTAGGGAAGGACTAAATAACTTTTATAATTTATTTAACTTAACTTATTAGAATTTAGGCATCTCTAGCTCTTTAGACTTATTATACCAGATAGGCAATAAAGGTAATTATTAATTAGTCTACTATAGGTCCCGTCTAATATATATAGGGCTTAAGAATCTTGTTATTAACCTTGTCCTAGCATTACAAAACCTTCCTACTGCTTAACTACTCCCGTCTAGCGCTAGCCGCGGCACTTTTTATAGTAACCTTCTCCGACTCCTCCCTTTAGTTAATTTTAATAACTTTAATATTAAACAGTTTACCCCTCTCTTAAAAATAGTTCTTAATTATAAATTAGATAAGAACGTTTAGAGTAAATCTATTGCCACCGTTACAGAGTCCACGCCTCCCCCCCAGCTGCTACTATTCTATATTTAAACCCTATATCTACGTAATATAAGTAGCTTTGCTAACTTATCTAAATATAGGAAATACGTGGATAATATTTTAAAGGAGGAGCTAGGCCCTCTTTATGTGGGGATTCCTAGCTTATACAAAGCATTCTTTAGGGGAGTAGAAGGTCTTAAAGAGGCAAGCGCCGCCGTTTTTAAGAAATATAAGGAAGGGGATAATCTACTATACGCTAATAATGGCGGCTAGCGTAACTGGCCTAAAAGCATAGAGCAAGATAATGTTCTAAAGTGGTTTAATAACCTAATTAAATTATTTTTAGGCTTTGCAGAGGAGTATAGGTCCGCCCTAAAGATATAACGAAAGCTCGTTGTATATACTAAGCAGCCTTTATAAGGGTCTACGGCGAAGTAAAAGCTAAATATTAGTTTTATGGATAATCTAATGGCTAGTAAAAGCTCTTAATACTATTAGTTATATATACTTATACTAAAAGAGCTAAAGAGTAATCTAAACACCGATATAGCCTTATAGGCATAGTTTGCTTTAGGGAAATATATAAGGGAAGTCTTTGCCACTTAGAATAATCGTTACTTTGTTTTAGGTTTTACCCTTTATAGATCTATTATATGGCTATAGGAGTATAACTAGGTAGGAGGCATTATATTATTACTATTCAATATTAATAAAGACGGACTATAATTTACCTCGGCGATATTAGGGTTTCTCTTAATAAATAAAGAGCAGCTCGGGTTTAACCCTATTATTTTAATATTAGACAGCAAATAATATATTAAGGTTATGCGTAATAATTAGACTAAGCGTTTTATCCTTAACGAACTTATAAAGCGGGTACCCTATATTACCGGTTAGGCGATAACTTACTAGAAAGCGTACTATAAGGGTAATACCTTTAAGATACCTCTTATTATTAAAGACTTGTGGCAGTACCTAGAGCATAAAAAGAAGGTAAACTGCTACATAAGGCAGCGGAGAAAGGAGTAATTAATATGGCCAGGTACTATTACCATAGGACTGTTTATATAGGTGGATAAGATAATAATATCTTTAATATCCGTAAGGGGCTAGATATTACTAAAGCGACAAACTATAAGCCTAAAAGCTTAATAGTACCTCTAAGCGTAGCTAGAGTGCAAGGTAGTATAAAAAAAGGCCGAAGCACTAGTAGAAAGAGGTTGTCTAGCTGTACTAACGCCCCGTTACCGCCCAATAAGCGCCCGTATTTAAGCTCTCCGATTAAGCGCCCTATTATATAGAATTAGGTACATTAACGCGTTATTACTTACGACTATAAAAAGGCTCTTTATAAGGCAAGCTCTCCGGCTATAATACTTGCTGCGCTAAAGGGTAGCATTAAAGGATATAAGTCTTTATATACGTAAGCTAGCATCCTCTAACGTAATATTTTAATAGGCAACCTCTTAATAAATGAGGAAGACGATAATCCCTCCTAAAAGTTATTCTTAATTAATCTTAATCTTATAATTAAAGAGAAGTAAAAAGGACCTTTAGGAGTATGAGGTAAGACTAGTATAAGAGCGTTTATAGCTATAAGAGTGCTTCTAGGCGAGAAATACTCCTTTAGGTATAATTTAGAGTTATTCTTTTAGGTGCTTTTCTGGATATATATTTATTATAAGGGTCTAAATAAGGAGCGTAAGCCTATTCTAAGGTTTAAGAAGTGGAATTATATAGACACTAAAGAGCTAGCTAAGTTAAAAAAAGGAGAGGTAGCTTATAAAGGTAATTTTATTAAAATAGCGGAGGAGTACTTTATGCCATACTATTAGTTATTAGTCCCCTAAGTTAATAGGCTCCGAAAAGTAGTATTTCTAAATAGTGGGAGGTAGGAGAAGGATAATCTAGAGCTATATTTTAGGATAAAGAAAATACTTTAGTAAGTATAGAAGGATCTAAAGGTATTAGTAGAGTAAATAGAATATTATTTTATTATTTTATACTCTTTTATAGCACGACCAAACATTTAGGCGGCTAAGGTTAGGTAGTAGCCTTAGTTAAAACGTATATAAAACAGCGTAGGGTAGGCTAAATAAACCTAGGAAAGCGGATAACCTAATCTTCCGCTAGATTATTAGGTCCCTATACCCTACTATTTTATATAGGCTTTATTTTTCCACAAAATACGTAATCTACTTACTAGCCTATTAGAAGCCGCCTTATACCGCCTAAATAGAGGCCATAGAAGAATTAATCCCCTACTTTAACTAATCCTCTACTTAAATAAGTCCCCTACTTAAACAAATCCCCTATAGGAGCCAATGCCTATATATTTCGCCGCCCTATGATAGAAACTAGTCCTCTACTTTAATAAATCCCTTACAGGATCTAGTCCCCTACTTTAATAAATCCCTTACGCTAATAAATCCCCTATAGGAGCTGGTCCCCTACTTTAATAAATCCCCTATACTAACAAATCCCCTATAGGAGCCAGTCCCCTACTCTAATAAATCCCCTATGCTAATAAATCCCCTACGCTAATAAATCCCCTATAGGTGCTAATGCCTACGTGTTTTACCGCCCTATAGGAACCAATCCCCTATAGCTTATATTCCTGTATAGCTTTTAGTCCCCTACGGGAGCCTATAGCTACGTTTTCCTCTTCCCTACGGGAACTAATACCTTACGGCTTCTATTCTCCTATTCCTAGATCTATAAGTAATTTGCCTACGCTCCAGCCTACTATATAGGCTTTATTATTATAAGAGCAAAATTAACAGAGAGACATCCTCCTTATAAAGGTAGCTCCTATATTAGCTAAGTAAAACTTAAAGATAACATCTACCCGGCTAAGTCTTTATCCCTATAATACTATAGCTTACACTTTACCTATTCTATAGCTTCCTCTCCATTTTCTATCCTTTTAACTATATCTAATAGCACTTTACCTAGCTTCTGCGACCCATTTAAAAGAAAAATCCTAAGGAAGGTAAACCGTCCCCTATATAGGGGGGAAGCGCTTAAAGTAGGGTGGAAACTAATTATGTCTAAGACCTATAAAACTGTTAATATATAAAAAGCTATATTATTTATAATATTTACCTTAACTTGCTTAAGTTAGTCATTAAAAGAGACCTATTTAAAGAATTTTTAAGAAGATAGAGCATTTTTTATCTAAAGCTAATTATTCCTATCCTCTACCTTACGTTCTACTTATTTAATTATTTCTAGCCCACCTTTTATAAGTATAAAATTACCCAAGAATACCGTGCGTTTAACCACTAAACTATTAGAATTAAATATCCCTAAAAAGATATATTCGCCGTAATATAGGTACGAGCTATCTTACTAGCACTGCCGTATATAGCAGAGGGCAAAAATATCTTTAACCTATAGAACTATTAGACTAATATAACTAAAGGGTAAGTAGTATCTTTTACCTTAATACCGTTATAATCTATATTAGGTTTATAAAAGCTTTATAGAAAATCTTAAAAAGAAATGGGAGGACAATCTAGTCTAAAAATTAAATTGTCCTTTGTAATTTCCGGCAGCTTTATTATAATATTATTCTTAAAGTAAAAGTGCTAGGTAAGGATAATAACGGGAGTAAAGGTTTAGTGGCCTCTTTATATAGGACTAGAGGATATATATTTATATACGCTATATAGCATATCCTCTTCACCTATAAATATTAAGATAATTTTTATAAGTCGCCCGCACCTCTTCCGTAAGGCGCGTTAATGCTTAGGCGTGTATTAGTGCAATAACGGTTCTTAGAAACGGGTGGTATTACATAGGCCCTACCTAACTAGAAATCAGCCCTACTAAAAATCAGCCCCGCTAAAGAAAAATCAGCCCCTTTAAAGGGTCTTTATATCTATTCACTAATGCGTCTATTACTTACATTTTTCTTAGACTTATTATATCCGCACTATAGATAGCTTCTAGTATAGATAGCAGATATTTAGATTACTTGCGCGCCTTTCTATTAGCATAAAGCTAATTCTTATCCTCCTAAAAGGAAGACTTCCCCTTCTATAAAATACCTAATAGTAAAACAACGTCACTTTATATTTCACTATATATTAAGGTATTACCAACGCTAAGTAGATTAGCAGTATGCTAATAAAAAATATTTAGAAAGTCGCTAGGCAGTACGCTATTAAAATCCTCCGCACTATTAAAGATGCGATCTCCGTCAAAAACTAATATCTAGTATATTATAATAATATAAATAAGAAAATCTGGGCGAACCCCAGGGATAGCACAGCAAAGGCTATAGTAATATCAGCACTTAGCCCGCTAAGTTTAGATAACGGTTTACTAGGGTTTAGGATTTCCATAAAATATAAATACCCTAAACTTTAGAGCGGCAATATAATAGGCGCACTTAATAATACGCCTTAACACTTTATAGGAAAGGGGGGTGGATATACTTATATATCTATATAGGTCTGTACGGCCGTAGCCTTATAAAAGCTGTCTACGGCTATGGGTTCCCTAAAAGCAGAGTAGGAATAATATAAAAATATATAGGGAGTGCTATATTGCGAATTCTGGTTTAGGTTAAGGCTTACTATATATAGAAATATAGGATACAAATTAAGCTAGTTATTTATTACTATAGTAGCTGGCGGAGTAATTAGCTAGAGCTTAGAATTTAAATTAAAAGGAATTAATAAAGAATCCGAATAGATTTTAGGAATTAATAGAGGTTTAAAAGGGGGGGGTACTTTGGAATTTAAGTAATAGTCTAGGTTTATATTAGAAGGAATTAATAGTAGATCTAAGTAGATTTAAGGAATTAAGGTAGGTTTAAAAGAGAAGGATATTTTAGGGGTTAAGTAATAGCTTAAGTTAAGAGGGACTTCTAAAGGGTATAAGTAGATCTTAGGGATTAAGGTAGATCTAAAAGGTAATAGTATTTTAGGAGGGTCTAAATAAAGATTGGCTATACTATATTAGTCCCTTAAAGACATTGGAAATATTTAATCGGAACTCCTATTAGGGACGGCTTGCGGATTGCTTATTTTAGATAACTCGCGCCTAGTACGTTTAGTATTAAACTGCTTAGTAATAGTTAATCTTTTTATACCCCTAGGGCTTTAAATAGCGCTACTAGCTTTGGGCTAACTTATAGAGTTAGTATTAGCACGATAGAGATATATATCCTTTAGGTTCCTTACTAAAGAAGACAATTCCATCCATTTCTAGTATTATAGTTATATTTCCATCTAAGCAATAAATATATCGAATTCTTTAGGTGCTATATACCTTTTAATACTATTATAGGTTAGTCGTTAATTTAATAGAGGTAATTAAAAACTAATATTATACTAGAATCTAGGTTGCAGAGATTAATAAGTACTTTAGGTTTAAAACAACTCTATTTCTAGCTAGCAATATTATTTAGTTTAAGGCGCTCTCCTCCTAATAGATAGGCTATCTCCTATACCAAAGCTCTAAATCGTTAGCCCTTTTTAAGCTTATACCCTTTTTTCTTTAATTACTTTACCTTATTATTTAGCGTCTTAGATAAAATATACTTTATTAACCTATAACTAACTGCATTTTTGCCTACGTTAAGGGCATTAGCTAGGTTACGAATTATTACCTAATTATTAGCTTCTGCTAGTTTAATATATAGTTCCTAAAGAGCCTTAAGTAATCTACCCTTAGCTAGATTATAAAGCTTAAGGAACTATTCTAATTTACAATTATTTAGAGACTAAATTTTTATATAAACTGTAACTAGTCGCTCTATAGCTACCGGCGATAAATTTTAGCATTTTTTTAGGGGCGGGATTTCCTCTATAAAGTGGGTCTAAGCTTTTATTAGAAGGTAGGATTCCTTATATTTTAAAAATTCGGAATAATAAAATAAATTTAACTATAGCTGTCCTAGTCTTTAAATCTATAGGGGTCGTTAAGGCCTCTAGGGCTTTTAGGGCTTTTAGGGCTTTTGCGGCTTTTAGGGCTTTTATAGCTTTCGCGGCTTTTAGAATTACTAGGGTGTTCTAGGGGCCTAAGACCGTTAGGGTTTTATTTAAGCTAAGCGCCTCTCTATAGTCGGTAGGTAAGGCCTTTAGAATTTTATCTACCACTCTTTTATAAGCTTTTACCGCTTTACCTTTATTAGTAGAGCGTAGGAATTACGTAAACAGCTTAATCTTATTTAACAATAACTATTATTTATAAGTATCCCTTAGAAGAGGAGTAATAGAAGGTAAACCCATAGTGTAATAAGGACGGATAGTGCGAGCGAGCTATAATAGTATACTAGAAAGGACTGCTTTTCCGTTTTATAGCGGATAATAATTAGCCTTAGGAAGGAAAAGGCTATGGAATAGAATTACCATGGCGCCAAAATCTATTTTACTATACAACTAAAGCAGAGAGGCATTTACAATCCTATAGGTTAGCTAAACTAAAAAAAGAAGGTAATAGGGTGCAAGAGTAAGAGAAGCAGGAAACGTTATAGGGGATTATTATTGCGATCGCAACGATAATACCCCTATAATTTTAGCTTGGCGTATATTAGCCCCTCGCCTTATTACCCCTAAGACGCCACAGTGCCAAACTCTACTACTATAACTTGTGCTCCTCTAAAGATCTATAATAGAAAACTAAATAGCTAATTAAAGTAAGGATATGCAGCCGTCTCCCTAGTTAATTAGATATAGCCTACCCGCTACTATAAAGTTTAAAAGCTCCCGTTAATTTCTTTTTAATAATATAATAATGCGTCTCGTAAGAATTAAAGGCTAAAATGCCTTAATAACCCTAAGAATGCTTTAAATCTTAAAGGTATAGAATAGAGATAAGTAATATATAAAGCTAATTTCGCCCCGTTACACTAGGGATATATAATTACCTTTACCGTCCACTTTATCAGTTGCTTTATCGCCTTCTTCTATAGCTTTTATTTATTACTTCCTTAACTTCGCTATTTTTACCGCTCCTTTTAAACTATTCCCTAGTCTCCCCTATTTCTGCTAGCTATTTACGGCCACTTTATTCTTTAATATAGATGCTACTTCTTTAATAATTAGCTCGCTCTTTTAAGCCGTAATTTACTAGACCCTACTAGTCTTAGACTGGTATATTTAGCAGCCTTTTATAACTATTACTAGCAGCTAAGATTGAGATTTAAGCTATAGTATATTAATTACTAACCCTAGCCTAGGAGTAAGTACCTTATTATACGCCAATATAAATCTAGAAAAGGGGTCTTTAATTATATTAGAAAGTCGTCCTAAATTAACTACTAGGCTTAAAACTTCTTTACATTCTAGTACTTACTAACTTAAGGGTATATAAGGCTAGCAAACGGAACCCCTAAAGTCGTGTTTTAGCACTAGCCTATTAGGGGATCAAATTACTATAGGCCTAAAAGATTAATAAATGGTAGGTATAGGTTTAGGAAATCCTAACCGCCTAAAATACTAATAAGTCGCTTAAACACTTAATAATTTAATATTAAGTGAAATTCTCTGCATCTACTTAGATAAGAAGACTGCGGATAAACTCTTTTACTCCTTAATTTATTCCTTCTCTAAGTCTTAACAGGAGTTCCTTAGTACTCTTTATAGAAAAACTATAGGGCGATAAATATGGAATGTTATCTATTTACCCACTTTCCTTAAATTAATATGTAACTACTCTAACGCGTATATATTTTAAGTACGTTTAATATCTCTTATATGGTATTTATTCTAATTAAATTATAGACTATAATTTAGGGAAATCTCTAAGGCTTAGAGAACTATATTAAAGAGAAAGGCGTAGAGAATATTTTAAAGTAGAGGCCGCGTCTATCCATTATAGACCCTTAATAGTAGTTATTTATATCTAGCTTAGGAAACCAAATCTTTTACCTTAACACCTTATCCTTGCATCTAATAGCATTCAGCAGCATTAAACTCACATATATACATTCCTAGAGGTTAAGTATTAGGTAATACTAAGCAGACATAAAATGTATAACGATAAATTAGTATAATGCGTGCGGTAATAATTTTTAGCTATACTTGCCGTACGGAATCCTTTACTAGATGCTATCTAAAGGCAGGGTAGAATAGTAATACTAAAGAACCTAATTCCGTTAGTTGGAGTAGGGGCTATAGTTATTATATCCGCGATGGTCCTAATAACTCTTATCTAATTAATATTATAACTTCTCTATATACCTTTTAAGGGTATTCCTCCTTCTACTACCAATTTTACTTTTCTTTACTCTCTCCTACGATAGCTACTTGTCAAATTTGACCGCTTACGCACTTAGATATATTTTAAGCAACCTATATTATTATTTCAGCTTTTAAAACCTCCCAATCTTTTAAGATTTGGAGACTATATTCTAAAGCATTCCTAATAAACACGTACGACTTTTACGCAGTTAATCTTATTAATGCGCTTCTTAGTTTTACCTTAAGGGTTTATAGTATGGAAAGCCTATATAATAAAAATAAAGCTAAGGTAGTTAAGTCGCTATAGGCCAGGCAAGATTTAACGGTGTTAATTAGTAAAACTGTAATTTCTGGCGTCCTTATTATAAGTGGCCTAGAACCTTAGCTACTGCCTAAAAGGGACATTTATACGGTACTACTATTTATTTAGTATAAGTTTATAAGCTAATAAAACGAAGGTATTTTTAACAGCCTCCTAGAGGGTATTAAAAATCTACATTAAGATAAAAACCTAGATAGTGTTAAGTTTTATAAGGAAAAAACTTATGCTAAGGGGCATTAGTATAGTTCCTAAGTTATAAGCTTAGGGGCGTAACTAATTTTACGCTAGGTACTCCTAAGATTACTAGATAAAAATCTCTACTCTTACTATATATAAGTCTTATTAAAAGTCTAGTCTAGGTAAAACACTTATTAAAATAGCAGTAGAAAAGTAGGACGAAGAGGGAAAGAAGATATAGGTATTAGCTATACTAGCAGGCTAACCGATTCTAAGACACTTTAGGTTTAATATTAAGACCAAGTTAATAAAAGGTCCGGTAAAGTATCTATACAGTTTTAGTACTTATAAACTATAGCGCCGTACTATAAGCGTATAGCTAGGAGATAAAGATTAATATAGGGTATAAGGGTATAGAAAACTTGCAAGTTACTAGCTAAAATAAAAGATTTATACTCTTCTCTTTTTCTATTTAGTATTACCTAAAATTATAAACGGTATTAAATACTTAATCTAGTAATAGAATAGAGGAGGTAACTAACCCCTACACGCCCTAAGTACCTTTCATTGCCTAAGGTTAGGGCGATAACTTATTAGGAAGCCGCTTAGTTAAGCTATTTAGCAGTAATAATATAGCGTTTATATAGCCTGCCTTATTTCTAAGAAAAAATATTATTATAAACTAGCCTACTCCCACTTTCATCTTTATTCTTTTCCATTTTCTTAAATATTTAAAATTATAGCTCCCGTTAGCAGATTTACTTACCCTACCCTTATTGCAGCTATTTAGATTTTATTATATCTAAACCCTTCTATTATTAAAATAGGGCTATATAGTGCCTTTTCCTACTTACTTATTACTTGCTTCCTTATAATATGCCTTACTAAAAAGTTAGTTAAAGATTCCGACGTTTAGCGCGTCTAGCTTTATTACGCTATTATTATTCTTAGTTAGTATTTATAATTGTGGCTTTAATAGGATCGCCCTAAATATACATTATCTATTTAAGTAATAAGTTTCTAGTATATAAGCGTAATTAGGATAATAGCGATAACTATAAAGACGGTAATTAAGGCCGTAGGGCTAGTTTTAATATATAAAGCCCCTCTAGATTTTAGCTATTAGTTTACTAATATATAATATAGTTACGCAGGCCTCGCATTGGCCATTTTTAAGATTATGCATTATTAAGAGTTATATTTTAGGTATTAGAAAATAGTATAAAGATAATATTTTACTTTATAAGCAGATTCTTTTTCTAGCTTATATAGAGTATTAGGGAGGTTTTATAATATATAAAATAAATTATCCTTTTAACAACTATAGAAAATATAACTGTTATCGTTAACTTAGCTCCGGTTCCTCTTGCTTCCATAATATAGTAAGGAGAACTAGATTAGCTACAGCAGGCAGCTTTTAGCGCTTTAACTCCTCGCAGCAGCCCTAGGGCTATTAGTATAAGAAAGATCCGACGTATTAGCTAGGGGCTGCCTAAATCGTAACCTTATATAGTTTTTCTATATATTCCGTAACATAGTAAAAGTATTAGGTAGGCTACATCCGGCGCGGCTACTAAAACCGGCGGCGTTTAGCTAAATAATTAGTGCGACCCTAGGGAAGGCGGGAGGACTAGTCTTATAAAACTAAACTAGTAGGGGTAATGCTAGTGGCGTTAGCCAAGACACTTAAATAACTTAAAATTCTCTATTCGCGAAACCCTACTTTACTACAACATATTAGGACCTAGTAATTTCACTAATACCTATTTCTAAACGCTACTACGCATAATGGATATTAGGGCTAATGCTACTATAAAGCAGGTACGGAATACAGTTTAGTATAACCTAGAATAGTGGCAGTGTTTCTTAGTAAGTATATAGGCCTAGGCTAAGGCGCCTTTTTTTAATAAGAATTAGTAGAAATTTATAAATAAGGAAGCTAAAAATATTATTAGCTTAGGGCGCGGCTAAAATAATATAAATTTACCTAAAAGGGAAGAAATTTTAGAACGCGTAAATAAAAAGCTAAGAAAAGATTGATTAAATAAAGTAAACTAAAAGGTTATAAGCTGGCGTATACCAAAAGCTATTAGAAGCGCTATTAGTTAGTTTAATATAAACATAATAACTAGCACGTTTTCGCTAAGTTATGTTTTAGTTCTAGAGAATAAGAAATCCTAAGGGGAATTAACTAATAAACCTATTTAGAAGCTCCTATAGGATCCTATATAAAATAATATATAAAAATAAGTAGCGGGTAATATGTATAGGGTGTAGCTATAAGGATTATTAAAAATAGGCGCTTAAATTAAAGCCTAATATAAGTAGTGCCTATCTCGCTTTATAAAATTAGCAGCGTATCGTATTACGGACGCTTTAAGTACGATGTTACGACTACTTAGGGAAGAGTCGGAAGAAGCTAGTTGGTTAATTTAGGCACAGTCTAGGATGGAACCAGTAGAGCTATATAACGAAGAGTGGTAACTAAGGTTATATAATATGCTACGTATTAAACGGGAGAAATAAGAAGAACTTACGTACCTCGCGTATAAGACGTATATTACGTATAAGAAGGATTTTATAGAAGTACAGTTGTATATTTAAGGACCCTTAGTCTCTACCTAGATAGTTTCTTCCTTATAGTAATTCTTAGAATATAATTGGAGTTAATCTGTTAGGCAACCACTCCACCAGTTATTATTACATTATTAACTTTAACTTATATTACCTACACACCTAGCCTAATAACGAGCCCATCGTAGTTCTTACTATAAGGTTCCGTTACATAATTACTACCTAGTTACGGTATTAAGTATAAAAAGTCAAACAATATGCCACTAAAAGCACTAGCCATAACGCCATTAACGGCGGCAACTACTTTAAGGTCAGGTAACGACACCAGTATAGTAGATACTAACTTACAGCAACCTGTAACGGTCGGACAGCTATAAGAGATAATTAACCAGTTAACAGAAAATAATGTAATATTAGAAAATAGGATTAATGGGATAGGCGCAGTAAAGGTTAAGTTACTATTAATTAAAAGATACTTAGGAGAGAGATTAAAGCTTAAAGGATTTATTACGTAAATACACTTTAAGGTAGCATAAGAGGGAGCTAAGCTGGCGACACCTATAGATTAAATAGCGTATGCCGGATTATTCTTAATAGGAAGGGCATTTAAGTAGTTTAAGCCTTACTTTATAGAGATATAAGCAAATGGGATAATAACTACGAACTAAGAGGTACGGTTTATATTCTTAAGCTGGAATAGATTTATAGAATAACTTATATAAATATTTGGAGACCCAGAGGCAGTGACTATAGCGGAAAGAAAACTCTAAGACATTATATAATAAACCTTAGCAATTAAGTATATAATATAGTTCTAGACGTTAGTAACATAAGTAGAGTAAAATAATAGGGCGCTTATGGCATAGTATAAGTAAGGACTTAAGGCTAAAGTCTAGGACGTAATTATCCTAATAGAAGATGCGGACACCCTAAGGGAACTAATAGATTAAGTAATTAAGATTAATAATTGGATCTACTAAAGGGAATAGGCTAAGAGAGGTTAGAATAGAGTTCTATAGTTATATAAGGCGCAGAGTACGCAATAACTAAAGCTAAATTAAAAACTATAGTATGGTGTAGAGCTAATGGACCTAAGTAGTACTAGAGAAGCCTATAAGAGATAGAGTAAGAAACTGTAAAAACCTAAAGGTTAAGAATATAGTAATTATAGGACTAAGGAGTAGAGGCTAAACCAGAGATCTTAGCAGCAGAAGACATTTAGGCGGACTCTATAGTAAAGTTAATGGTTTAAAGATAGAGCTTATATAAATTGCGGAAAATAAGGTCACTTTGTAAGGGATTATAAAGATAGTTAGAGATACTATATAATAAAGGGAACCAGACTAACGGCAGACGATATATACGTATAGAGGGACGATAATATACTACGAGGAACAAAAGAATATTTAATTAAAGTTTTGCATTTTGTTATAATAATATATACCGAATTTATAAGGACGCTAAATATAGCGTAAGCTATTGGCTATAAGAGCTAGCACCTATAGGATATAGAGGAACTAATAAACTAGTTCGCAGATTGGATATTAAGGACGATAACTTTAATATAGGCGAAACATTTCATAATAATAAGGTAATGGAAGCCGCTTACTAGGAGCGAGTAAACCTCGAAGATGTTATACTAGAGGTAAAGGATGATTCCACTATAAAATAGGGAATATTAGTAGGGATTAAGACCCCACTAGATACGATGTCTATTGCTTCGCGAGACGCAAAAGAAGTAGGATAGTAAACTACTTCGGCACTTAATAAAGGCAAAAGGCTAAAGGCTTAAGATTCTTAAGACGAGATAAGAGACGACTAAGACTCTTAAAATGAGATAAGGTAAGCTTAAGGACCCATAACGGACGATAACCGATAGAGTAGAGCAGCAGCTTAGTTTAAAGATATATAAATAAGCTCGGGATAAAGTTTTCTATAGGTATAAGACTCTTAAGACAAGATAAGTGAGATTTAAGACTCTTAAGATAAGATGAGAATATTAAGTAAGCCTAGTTAGACTAAGGCTAGAGTAAGGCTTAAGTTAGAAGTAAGCTTAGGATTAAAGAATCTAAGGGATTAAGAATTCGGAGTGCAAATTAGGACACCTATAGGTAAGAGACTAGGAGCTTCTTTATAGATTAGAGAATCTATAGTACAAATAGTAACTAGACTAGGAGACAGATATATAGACCTAGAGGATTTACTAAAAGAATATAGTGTTCGGCCTAAAGATTGGAAAGTTAATACTAAGATTAGGAAGTAAGAAGACTTTAAGGATCTACTTATAAGACGCGAAAAGAAAGAAACTATAGAGGAATTTAGAGCGCGAATTACCTTATAGTAAGAATAGAAACTAGATAAGAGATTTAGTATATTAGGACGTATAAAGGACAGAGCGCTAATATAAAGAATTACTAATAGGCCTAGGGTAGGTATACTAAGAGCTAAGTGGCTTACTAAACTAGAATAAGAAGAGGATCTAGGGATTCTAACTAGGTTTAAGGAACGACATACTAAAGGCTGTTACAATATAGTAATAAGAAGATACTTCCTTATAGATAAGCTGTATATACTTTAGTAGCTATACCAAAAGTGGTATAGATAAAGGTATAACGATAAATAGGAAGATTTCTATATATAGTTAGATAAGAAAGTTATCTAGGACCACCCAATTATAGAAAAGGCTATAACTTATATTAAAGGAGCCTTAATTATAACGTTAAAAGATCTAGAAGAATAATTAGAGGACTAGAGAAGTAAAAGGCGTATCTTAGTACCCGCGAATAAAGTTATAACGTTTAGATTAACACGGGAAAGGTTTAAACTTAAGGATAAGGACGAGCTAAGAGTTAACCTAAAGCACCTAGTATACTACACGCTATTATAGATTGCATATATGGATAATATATATAAAATGCATAAGAATCCAAAGGAAAAGAATTAAAAATATCCTATAAGGATGTATTAGATAATAGATAAGCAATAATATAGAAATACTAAGTATATGCATAGTTAGCATCTAGTAGAAGTTTAAGAGTTAGGGGACTTAATACTTTAACTAGGAAGATTTCTTACGGAAGAATGCTTAGACGGATAATAGTAGTGGGAATGCCTAAAGAATACGTGTTTATAGTATATTAAAGATAAAAAGCGAACTAGGTATTAGCTAAAGAGTAAGCTAAGTGCGATAGAATTAAGCAGCTAATAGTTAGGAAAAGTAGAGACCCATAGGACTAGAGGGAGCCAGTGGTAAAGCCTTAAACCCTTAAAGGAATTTAAGGACAACACCTAAATTTAGGAGTTAAATAGTAAGATTAATAGTTTAAAGCGCTAATAGATAGTGGAGTAATAAGGAACTATATCTCGCTAGTAGTAGTTAAGAGAATAGGACTACCTTACAGATAGAAGGAATAACCTTACCTATTAGTTACGATTTTAGGAGATTTAATAGCCTATAGAGAGGGATCATTAGTCTTAAAATAGGACCTATTTAGCTAACCATTAAAGGAAGACTAATTAAGATATCTTTTAATATCCTACTATTAGGACGGGATGAGGTAGTATTAGAGATGCCTTAGTTATAGGAATATAATCTAAGAATTAATTGGATTACAGGTCAGGTTAATATTAAGGATACTTAATACCGCAAAATGCAATAATAAGCTAAGTTAATATAGTACTAAGTAGGAGCAACCTATAAAGAAACAAAAAAAGGACTAAGTTACGTACTAAAAAGATACCATAAGTACGGCAAAAAACTATAGTCACTAGAAAGTGAAAAGCTGTTAGAATATATAGCATGGGACGATAAAATAGAATTAGAACTAAGAATAAGTCTAAGATTCTTTCTAATCTATAAGCTTACTAAAGAAGAAGGTAGAGTATTAAAAGAGTTTGTCTAGGAAAACCTATAAAAGGGATATATTAGACTATCGCAGTTATTAGTGGGTTATCTAGTACTATTCGTACTAAAGAAAAATGGCAAACTAAGGCTGTGTATTAACTATAGATAGTTAAACAGCATTACTAGAAAGGATAGGTATCCTTTACCCTTAATTAGCGAAATTTAAGATAGGATAGGTAACGCGTAAATCTTTATAAAGATAGATCTAAGATAGGCGTACTATTAGATCTAGATTAAGGAAGGCGATAAATAAAAGGCAGCCTTTAGGTTAAAGAAAGGATTATATAAGCTATTAGTTATATAATTTAGGCTTATAAATATATTAGCAACGTTCCAGAAGCGTATTAATAATATATTAGGAGAATACTTAGATAAATTTATTATGGCATACCTTAATAATATTATTATCTACTCTATAAGTAAAGAAGAGTATAGAGAATATAATTTTTTATTTTTTTTTATCCATTGTATTATACTACGTATAATACTGCGCATGCAGCCTCTGGGCTATGGCGCTATAGTTCTATATACATAAATCCTTTTTTAGGCAGCTTAATATATACTAGTAGCTATGTCCTAGTAGTTTATAAACCCCTAAATTAGGAGTTTATAGTTTCCTAGTAAAAATACTAAGATACTACAACTACTAGGGAATGAGAAGATGGTAAGAAAAACTGTAAGAAATCCTAACCCCTGTCCCTGTCCTTTTGCAATTTATTTCTGTCCTTTTGCTCTCTACTGTCTTTTAACCTAAAAGCCTAGTAGGAGTTACCTCCTTCTAGACTTCTATTAATTTTATTCTTC
>Ga0307515_10005101_pt1 | contig 26683 bp, 26 predicted proteins | sample 17_EM_MG_FD_194513 | JGI IMG/M metagenome (GOLD analysis project Ga0307515, IMG submission 194513) | Populus trichocarpa ectomycorrhiza microbial communities from riparian zone in the Pacific Northwest, United States - 17_EM | ecosystem: Host-associated > Plants > Roots > Unclassified | place... | reverse complement strand
GTCGCCCCCGCCTCCCCCTCCGTCCCCACCACGCTCGCCGGAAACGCCGCAAACGCAAACGCCGGACACGAGCAATTCCAGGCCCGCAACCGCACCTCATAGCTACTCGTCGCATCGATCGAGGTCCCGTACCGCGAGGTGCGCCGCTGCGCCGAGCGCACATAGTAGACATACGGGCCAGCATCAACCGGCGCAGACCCGCATGCAAGCTCCGGGCTATGAGGCACAGCCCCGCGAGGCCGCCGCGCCGCATCCTCATCCTCGCCCGCGACTCCTTCCACGCCCGCATCCCCCGCCGTCTCCGCATCCTGCGCCGGCGCGCCGGCCGTGCGGATTAGGCCGCTGGCATGGCTGTTTGGGGATGCGTTTGCGTCCTGCGAGGCTGTGTGCGCGATGCTCGGCGCTGCGTCGGTGCTGCTACGCTGCTCGGATGGCGATGTTGCGCGAGGGGCCGGTGCGGTGCTGGTGCTGGTGTTGGTGGTGGTTTTGGAGCCCGCCGCCGCGCTGACGTCGCTGCGGGACGCGCGGGTGTGGATCCGGAGGCGCGTCACAAGGTGGCGGTCGAGCAGGTCGAGCGCGGGTAGGAGTTCGTGCGGGAACAGGACGTGCAGTGTGAGCAGGAAGTTTTTGGAGGATTGAGGGAGGGTTGCGAGAGGATTCGAGGTGGCGGTGGTGTTGGCGGGCTGTGGTGGTGGGAGAGCATTCACGAGGGCCGTTAGGAGGGTGCGCGGGTCCGGGAGAGGGTGTGGAGGTGGCATTGCTGTGGAGGTGTGGCGGGCATCCTGAGGTGGACGAGTTGGGTGGGATGGAGCAATTGGTTTGGCGTGAGCTTCTCTTCTTCTAGAGTGAGTCGTGATGGTGTTCGAAATGCGTGCACACGTGATCCCGATCTATGGGCCCACAAGCGATCGCTTTTAGGTGTGGTACTAATTAAGAGAGCGTATTGGAGGGTTCACGGGGTTCACGGGGTCTGTAATAGTTGGCATTATGGAATTGGACATGTGCCACCGCTGGTGTGGAGTTCTCCGCTCCCCAGCTTCTCCTAGTGTACACGCGCACTGTCATGTCGCGGTCCTAAGGCCCTCTTGCGATGGTGCCGGTTACGTTGCTTGTGGAACTAAATCTTAGCGCGCATTTGTAATATGCTCGCCCCATAGTAATTTGGTACGTGCGCACCATCGCGCCCATGACGCGTCGGATGTCAAAACAACACCTTGCCCTCGCCATTGAACTTGAAGCTTTTGATCCTCATACAAATCCTCTATCGCGATCACATCTTGGAGTGCTTATTCGTCCTCATCACTACCAGGCTGGCAGGCAGAGCTTACTACTACATTTGAATTAATAAAGCCCCCATTAATATCCATCTTAGGCTTCGCCAGTCGCTTAATGTGAGTCCTCTCTACTTTAACGCCAGATTTACGCTTAAATTCTTCTATACTAGCCTTCCAAACTTCGCCACTAATAGTAGTAAGCTTATTTAGCCACCAGCGGATAAGCTAATCGCCTACGTCTGGATGTAGCTCCCGCGCCTAACTCTTAATCTTATAGTACTGTGCCTTAATTAACTCTAAGGTCTCTTAAACTTCTAGCTAGTAACGCTCTAGAGCACCAATCTTATTATTAACGCCTTGTTCTATGTATATAGACTCCATAATCTTATATATTTTGTAGCCAGACTCCTCCTATATATACGCCTAGCGCTTATAATCCTCCTTCTTTAAACAACTATATAAAAGGTGGTTTACCCAGATATAGTAATAGGGTAGTTAATAGCGACGATAGAAGGAATAGGTATAGATATTCTCGTCTTCTAGTGATATAAGCTCCTTATTATCCTCCACTATATTATTAGTAAGCTTTATCTACTAGGTAATAAGCTTCTACATAGGATAAGGAAAGTCAGCCAGCTATAGCTCCTTAGTAACTATAAAATTGCGTCTTGTTTAAAAATCCATAGCGGCTTTATGGGTACGTAGATTGTACTTTTTGGCGACAGTAAGGACGTACTAGATAATGCCTTTAAGGCTAAATTACTGTATACTTAATTTGGTAGCTTTATATTTAATTACTAAGTACTAGCTCTCTACCGGATTTATATCCTTAATCTATATAAGGATTATTAAATATTAATATATATAGCTTGCCCAGGTATTACTAGTGTCCCACTACTCCTTAATAAGATAGTTAAGCTTCTTATAGTCCTTCCTACGCTCTAGAATCTTTATTACCTCCCTTATACTATCGCAATATTTATATATATTTAATTGAAACTTTAGGGCAATAATTATATAGTGTAGAACTTTAGCGTACTTTTTACCGGCAAAGTTACGTTTAAGCGTCTATTCTAAGTATACTATATAAAGTAGATAATCTATAATAAGATCTACATCTATAAAAGGCTTAAAAGCTTATTAAACTGCTAATATCTTAGCAGTAGAGTTATTAGTAAGCATATAGCGAAGTTGCTAGCCTCCGTACCCACTATACCTAATTACTATTTATTAGCGATTGCTATATTAACTGGCATCTACTAGGGTAAATAGTAGAATACTATTACTTAAACACCTTTAAGGCTTTAACCATAATATTACCGTTTTCCTTTTTAGTAAGGAAATGTCCACCTAGCACCTAGTAACCGTGTTTATTACGAACTATAATAGTATAAAGCAGCCATCTAAGCCAGTTCGTTTTATACGTAGTATTTATAAGTATAAGGTGGCTATACAGCTAGAGGGTCTTAAGTTAATTAGGGTGGGCGAATATAATACCCTAAGACTCTGTGTTATTGCAGGAACGGTTTATAGTAATTTTAGCGGACATATACTGTTCTATTAAAAGTTAGATTTTAATATAATATGCTTAAATAAAGAAGTTCGGTAAGTTCCGTGTACTAAAGCTTATTAAATTAAACCCTAGAGCTACTTACTAGGTTAATTATTAAGCTAGTTAAGAGCCTTTAGCTCTTGTATATTAATAGGAAATAAGTTACCAACCTAATATATATCCGGATTGGCCTTCTTTTAGTGTCTTTTAGCGTTCTTAACGTCTTGCTGGTTAAAATATAGGCCTCTAGCGTTATAGAGTCGCTGCTCGGCTTTAGGTATATAGGGTGCTTTAATCGCGGTAGCAACCTTATGGTATTAATAGTTTTTTAATACCTTAGTAGCAGTAGCTTATATAAAAGCCTCTAGCCGTTTAAACGCATTAATATTCTTTAAGGAATAATTATGTTCAGAGCACGACTTCTTCATTCTAGTAATAGTAATTAAAGACGGCGCACTGCCTTCCGCTTGCCTAGCTGGATAATTATATACCACCTTATATACTATACCATATAGATTAGCAATTTAAATTAAGCGCGAATAAATACCTTCTCCTTTGCTTTCTAGCCGCTGCTTACGCTAGAAGCGGCATTTAAAGATATAGTTAACGGAATACTTGTTATACGTTTTACCCTAGTTAGACCACTAATTTGTTATATAAGGCCAGAGCTAGTTAAACTGTTTAACGCTTAAATGAAGGTCCTACTAGAGGGTAAAGAATATATGCCTCTAACTAGCAATATCGTTAGGTGCACGAAGGATTGGGTAAGCGCTGCTGCCGCTGGCGGTAGTAGGGGGGGTGGAAGCGGGTGCGCGTCTGCGAGGCATTGCAAACTCCTCCAAGATTTGATCGTGATAGAGGATTTGTATGAGGATTAAAAGCTTTAAGTTTAATGGCGAGGGCAAGGTGTTGTTTTGACATCCGACGCGTCATGGGCGCGATGGTGCGCACGTACTAAATTACTATGGGGCGAGCATATTACAAATGCGCGCTAAGATTTAGTTCCACAAGCAACGTAACCGGCACCCTTGCGATATCCACCATATTCGGCCCATCCAGTGTCTTTTCCATCAAACTAAAGGAGCAATCCCTTCCGTTAAGTAGCATTGGCATGCATTGATACTTGGTCCGCTTTGTCCAGTGCAGAATGACACATATTACAGAGGCTCTCAACTGCAGCAGTCTCTCGTCCGGTGTGCTGACCGGACGGCGCGCGGATGCCTGTTCAGGCGGTCGGGGTCGCGTCTCGAGCCAGACGCCGTTGACGACGTGGTTGCGGTTGGCGTAATTGCAGGAGGCACTGCGGCTGCTATTCCTGTCGCGGGATTCAAGAGTGCATGAAGCCAACTGTTGGACGACAGGCTGAGAAGCGTGGCAGGATGCAGGGACCCCGAGGGCTGCACCACAACACCCCCAGGAACCTGGGAGAAGTCAGGGCAGCAAACCACGGGGGGTGGCAGCCGACATTGGCCTATCGGGATCGTCAATCATGTGCGGCCCGGAAACGCAGATCGCTGCTGGTGTCGTGCATTGCCTGGCCAGTCCGGCCTGGACCCTCGCGTCCAAACAAACGGGCGAGGGTGTTCTCGATTCAAAGTGCTGTTAATGCGTCAATGGTGGAGTCAAGCGACCATGAGCTGGGAGGGCTAGAACAAGTAGCGTAGGCGGGAGCTGATGGATCTCATTGCAAATTGGAGGATCATCGTCCCCGGCTTGCGGTCGAGGCCCAATTGCGGGCATCGACGATTGAAATTGGCCGACTGACGGCTGCCGTCGGCTTGAGCAGACCCGCAGTGAAAAACACCAAAGGCAGACGGGCAGACACACAGTACGGGCAGACAGGTTGGGACTCCGTCTCGGTGGCCAAATGGGGAGCGGGCACGATGCCCTATGTGTTCGCGAGCAAGGCCGCCCATCGCAGCCCATGTAGCCCATCGTAGGCGCTCTGTCCGCCTCAAAATAACCTTAAACCCCACACTTGTCGTAATCGTTGCCATCGATAACTTCCGATAAGGATAAGCCCCAGACTCCGAAACTGGTCATGGGCAGCATGACCCTCTCCTCCTCCCTCCATATCCCCCCATATCCCCCCGTATCCTGCCCTATCCCTCCACAGCCATAGAACCATCCCCATAATGGTGTGACCTGAGCATCTCGTGAGGCCTTCAGCTGCTCCATTGGGTCAGGGCGTGAACCGCGCCTGTCAGACACTGCCCGTGGGGGCTGCTGCTTGTCTCAAGGCTCAGCTGAGGCAGGCCCCATCTCTCACATGCGACACACACTCACCTTCTGTAGAATTTTGCCCATAGGGCACGGGAACCACCAACGCCAAAGACTCGTCAGATGGCATGTCGGCGTGTCATGGGCAATATCTGTAATATCTGTAATTGCTGTAATTGCTGCGACCGCTGTAATCTCTGATGCAATTGACCTGCAGGCCCCATCTAGTCTGCAGGCTGCCCGCTGCACGACATGTTTTACTCGCCCAACACCTAACAAGCCGGCGTCAATTGAAGCCGCGTGGCTGGTGGCCATGGGCAGTATGCTATAATAGGGCCCTCCCAGATCGGAAATCACAAGACCGCGTAGTGCCCCTCATCGGACAAATGATGGAGCTGTTCGTGTTGCGAAATGGCGGCTTTTCGGACTTTAGCCCCCAGACTTCGCCAGACACCACCCTCTTTTGAAAACCCGCAATGTCCGGACTAGTGCTTGGTGAGCGGCATTTGCCAGGGAAGGCAGCAGTAATTGGGTAGGCACTGATTCAAGCAACGATTCGGAGACCGTCCGCGAGGGCACTCGCGACACGAAAGGGCCAAGTGGAGCCCATCAAAGCCCATCAATCGCCCCAGCAGCGGTCAGGCTTGCTCCCTGCATTCCAGCAGATTCCCTCAGGACTGCAGGCGCAGAGGGAAGAAGGATGCATTGATGATGGCGACTGCGCTCGGCCTGGGCAGCAAACGAACAAGCGAGCAAACGAGCAACCTGGGTCCGGAGCTTATTGGCAGGTGGAGAGAGATTGATATTAGGCGGGTACCGTACTTATGTGGGCAATGTGTGGTTGCCCATGGGCACCGCTGCGACACGTGTAACTACAGTGCCAGAGGGCCGTCCCGCGGGGCCAATTGAGGTGCGACAGCTGGGCGCGGCGTTGTGAGCAGTCACAACAGTGCAATTGTCGAAGTGCAGTGCCAATTGAAGGCCCAATTCGGCACGGCACTGGGGGTTGGCTTTGGGGCAGCATTGGGGCAGCATTGTTCGGTGTTGGTGATGACGGGGTTTGGATGGATTTGGATGGATTGCGGTGGGTTTGGGGCGTGCCGGAGTGGGTGTAGTCTGGGTGCAGGCTAGGTTAGGCTGGGGGTGGGTGGGCTGGCTGCACGGACGGATGCCCAGGTGTTTGGCGTGGGTGTGCGCCGCCTTGCCTCTTTGCGCAGGGCGACAAACAGGGAGCATATCGCGGAGAAACTGCTCAGCCCTGACTCACCACTCTTCTCTGACGGCCGCTTCGTTCGCAAGAAACAACGACCCAGCCTTGGTCTCCCTGGTGTGCCTCGCCGCTTGGAATTCCCCCATCGCCGCGCCATTGGCCCAATGGCCTCCGACTCTGCCACCGTCGGGCAGCCTTTCGCTAGCCTTCCACCTTCTTCCTGGCCACTGTCAATTCGTCAGCACTCGGCCGTGGAGAGCGCGCGTAAGATATTGATGATGCCTGATACAGATCCTGCTGAGCTGTGCTGTCGCAGCTGCCCGCCCTTGCGGCGCTTCTTTGTCCCATTGAGCGCCGCCTAATTGTCTGCTATGAAACCAGTCATCTGCCTTTCTCTGTCATTCTTTGCTGCAGCCTGGTTCTTTGAAACACAGCCTACTAACCCTACTGACCACCCTTCAAAAACCTGCCCTTGTCCCCCTTCTTTTTGGAACCTTTGGCTCTCCGTGCTACTCGCGCACACCAACTCAATTCAAAGTCTGACTCCAGTCGCCATTGACTAATCGCACACGCTTCCACCCCGATCGGATGGTGTAAGCATTGTCCAGTCATTGGTACTTTCCACCGCGTTCCACGGTCACGCCCCATTATCACGCTCTGACAATAGCAAGACGTATATAACCTATTGTCCGCCTTGCCACAGCACAACACATCCTTTGCAATATCGCTCCGAATTATCTTCCAAAACTCAATCCTGCTGCCTGAAGGCGGCTATTTATTTGTGACCTCGACCAATTCGACTTCCGCTCCACCACATTCACTGTAGACTCTACAATGATGTCTTCTTCGCATACTCCGTCCAGCGACAACCGGCTCACCGTATCCTCGCTCCTCTCACCACCGGAAATGAAGCGATCGGAGTCGTTCAGTTCCCCAATGGCACCCAGAATGGCACGAACACCATTTTCCTCTTTCTCTTCTGATGTCTCGCGACCATCAATTGCCGACCGACTGTCATACCAGCCGGTACTGTCAACAAATCGAGAGGCATACGCTTCGCCCCCAATCTCGCCGTTCGACCCACACTCACAGAAGGAGAACATTGACTGCAGCGAGGAGGTGGAGGTTAGAGATCCGCAGCTGTTCGTCCCCAGCGATGCAGGCACTTCAATTTCTCCGGACGAACCCCTCTTCCCACCAGACCCAGTCGACTCGACTGCCGAAAACTTGATCAGGGAGCATATGAGCTCACCACAATTTGCGAGCCTGGCAAGCAAACCTGCGCGAGAAGACTACCTCCTGGCAATCTCTCTAGTGTCGAACGTGGGAAAGAGCTACAGTCGCGATCCAGTTGCCTGGTTTCTACAGGAGCGCGAATTTGAGCAACGATATGGAAAGCCCAGCAGGGTGCAGAAGCGACCAATGTTGAAGAAACTCGCCCCTGCGCCATCGTCAGGCCCAAAGAAACAGAAGATTGCGCTTCCCCGTCTACCTCGCACTCCTCGACCTGTAAAGCGAACCCCACAGGCTCGCGTCTATGACTCATTCGATCAATTCCTCCCAGCCTCATCTCCCAAGCCCGCAAGGCTACCAACCAACCGCGACGACACCGACTACAACGCATTGTCGGACTACTCACCACCCGTCGACCTACCGAAAGGCAACAGCAAGGCGCTCAAGGCTGACTGGAAGGGTCAAATGCTTGATCTCTCCAACGACCCTGACAGGCATCTTCTTCATGAGGCTGAGGTCAACCTCGCCGCCACCCTTCGCCTCTCTTGTGCTACATACCTATGCAGTAAGCGAAGGATCTTCCAGGCTCGCATCGAAGCCCTTCGCATTGGCAAAGAGTTCCGAAAGACCGATGCTCAGCAAGCCTGTAAGATCGATGTTAACAAGGCTAGCAAGCTCTGGTCTGCCTATGAGAAGGTCGGTTGGTTTAGGAAAGAGTACTTTGAGAAATATATCTAAGTAAATTGTAACTTTTTATTTTCCGAGCATGTCCGGCCATGCATCTCGTTAGACTGATGCAGCCTCGGCGATCACTCGCTTTCACGACTTTTCCTTGATTGTTCATTGCATATACATGAACGAGGGTGTTCGTCGGAATCCCTTTTTCGGATCAATTTGGTACTCATGTCTGGGAAGGGAGGAGACCAGGCCTTCCCCGATACATCTACGTGTTATGACTGGCGCTTTTGCTTTTCTGGTGGGACGGATGGACACTCATGCATGAGCTCATGAACGACCATGGCTCTGGTTACGGTGGCGTTTCTATCTCACTTTGTTGGCGTCTGTATGCCCCCTTTGATTTCTGATACCCACACTCTATCCACCAATGCTTCCAAGTAAGCATTTCTCTTTAGTATATGACCTGCAGAATGTAGCCCTTCACGTTGAGCACCCGGGTCTAGATCCCGATCGCTAGGCTTAGAATAAAGAATGATGTTCTAACGAGGCTCAAATTCCTCGTGTTGATTGTTCACATTATTTCTCTATGCGAGGTGGCTCATACTTGACAAACTGTTATTTCGTTGTAACGTACTCTACAGAATTAGATATATCAAATGAATTGATCTAACTCCGGATCTTACTGCGGCGATTAGGTGGGATTGACGCTGTGGCTTTGACACTGGCATGTCAGCAACTAAAATTGGACATGGCTGGGACCCCAGTCAACTTCAAACGCTGCATACAACTGCATCACCAACGCCAGACACCACCAAACCAAACCTTTCACAGTCGAATGCGCGGATCTGCGCGGATTTGACAAAATGTCACAAACTCAAGCAGTGCAGCAGTCGGATTCGATAGAAGCCCAGGATCCACGTGCTGAGGATAAGAAGAAGACGAAGAGCAGGAGGCCCGCAAGTGCGCGATACCACTCTTAATCCCCGAATCGACAGAACCCATACTAACTGCTCTGAAGATACTGCATTCCGGCAGCAGCGTCTCAAAGCCTGGCAGTAAGTATATACCATACCGTACTTCAAAGCATCGCAAACGGAGAGCTTAAAGCTAACTACGAGGCCTCAGGCCTATCCTAACCCCGAAAACCGTGCTGCCTCTCTTCTTCGTCATCGGCATCCTATTTGCACCTATAGGAGGACTTCTAATATGGGCCAGCTCACAGGTTCGTTGACTACCTAGATAGTATCCTTCGTCCGGTCCGCATGGTGGGCAGAATGCTTATACATGGAGGCGCTATTAGGTTCAAGAGATCGCTATAGACTATACGGATTGCTACACCAAATCACCGAATACAACGGCCAATGTTAATATAACTGAAGCAAGCGGAGATCTTGACCCAATACCTTCCGATCGAGTTACAGCTCATTTCAAAACCGCCACCGCTTCAAACCAAGCTCCTAGATGGGGTCATGCTGACGAGAACTACACCTATTCTTCGCAAGTTACACAATTGGAACATGTTTGCATAGTGGAGTTCACAATCCCGAACGAAATTAAACCCCCCATCCTGTTCTACTATCGTCTTACAAATTTCTACCAAAATCACCGCCGATATGTCAAGTCCCTGGATACCAATCAGTTGAAGGGAGACGCACAAAGCGCATCGCAGATCAACTCTGGAGATTGTGAACCTCTCAAGCTGGACCCAGCCACCAAGAAGCCTTACTATCCTTGCGGTTTAATCGCGAATTCCATATTCAACGATACCTTTGACAATCTGACTGCTCTCAACCCACCCTCTGGCACGGCAAAGACGTACAACATGACGCAAAACGGTATTTCCTGGAGTAGCGAAGCCGACCTCTATGGGAAGACTAAGTACACGGCGGACCAGGTTGTGCCGCCGCCGAATTGGCAGGATAAATATCCGGATGGCTATACCGACGAGCGAGGCTTACCGGATTTACATACGGATGAGGCTTTCCAGGTTTGGATGAGAACAGCTGGCCTACCTACTTTCAGTAAACTTGCAATGAGGAATGATCACGATGCCATGCCGGCCGGAACTTATAGGGTCAAGATATGGGACAGTATGCTACACTTTTGTTACTATGGAAATGCAGCCGGCTAATGGGTTTCTAGATTTCTTCGTCTCTGAATTTGGTGGCACGAAATCTATCCTCCTTTCCACGAGGACGGTCATGGGTGGAAAGAACCCATTCCTAGGCATTGCTTATATTGTCGTCGGAGGTATCTGTATATTACTGGGTGCACTATTCACTGCCACCCACCTTATCAAACCAAGGTAGGCCTATTTGAACCGCTGACAAAGGATATATTCACTGACTTCTTTCACCCAGAAAACTGGGTGACCATACATATCTTACCTGGAATAACGAACAGCCTAGTACTGCAACTGCAACCGGGCGAAGCATTGGACCGGGCGGCTCGGCATGATTATGACGGCATCCTCTCATGAGGATAGGGCGGGAGTTCATTCTTTTATTTAAATTACACCGGTTTCCAGGGTTTGGGTGTTGTACTGTACTATGGAGTTCAGGATTCTTCTGCGCAAATATGAGACAATTTTTCTTATTCTTAGTTCCCTTGTTTTGAGAGTCTAGGTGCTTACAAGTGTTTCAACAGCTTCTCGACCATTCGGCCATGCTGTGACTTTCGCTAATACCTCTTTGTGGACGAGGACCATGAGACATTATGAAGAAGGGGAACTGTTTGCAGCTAATCCCAGATGGTCCAGAGAGCGCCACTGTCAACCTTCAGAAGTTTTCCCAAATATGTCTGGATCTCCTTCTAGATATTTAGGAATCCAGACCACAATGATAGTGAAGATATAAACCGGATATCCCTTGCCAGACTTTGCGGAAATCAGCTCACAAGCCTTCAGACGCCTTCAGATGCCAGCTTCAATATACGCAGTGCCCAAAGAGTGCTATCTTGGAACTAACACACATTCTTCCAAACCTACTCTATCCCTGCAAGCATGTACAAGCCGCTTCTCCTTGCCTCGCTCAGCCTCCTGGCTAGCGCAACCGACCACAAGCACTTCGACTGCGGGACCGACTCATCAGCCGCAACCAAAGACTTCCTGCACACGGTCCAATCCCTCCACAGTAACACGTCCCACGGCTCGCCCGCGACGCCGGCCCCATCACCGTCCCGGCCATCTTCCACATCGTGACCTCGACGGCCAAGAAAAACGACATCACGCCGCAGATGGCGCAGGACCAGATGCACGCGCTCAACGGGGCCTACAACGCCTACAACATCCGATTCTCGCTCGCCAACCTGACCTGGACGATCAACGACGCATGGGGCCCTCGGCGCCACCGACGCCGACGACCTCGCGATGAAACAGGCGCTGCGCCAGGGCACCTACGCGACCCTGAACATCTACTTCCAGACGGACCTGGCGGGCAGCATCCTGGGGAAGTGCACGCTGCCATCGAGCGTCGGCAGCGGCGGCGGCGGGCTGCTGCACGTCCTCGAGGGGCACAGCTGCGACGGCGAGGGCGACTTCATCGCCGATACGCCTCAGCAGCGCTCCAGCACCGATGGGTGTCCGGCGAGCCCGCCTAAGGATAGCTGTCCGCGGGTTGCCGGGCTGGATGCGGTGCATAATTATATGGATTATAGCGTTGATGCGTGTTATGCCGTGTTTACGGCACTACAGCAGGCGCGGATGGCGAGTATGTGGGGGATGTATCGGGAGGGGAAGTAGGGGGCTGGTTAGGTTAGCGTTGAGGGGTTTTTGGTCGAGCTGTTTTTGTATATTCTGCGTCTTTGGGGAGGGGTGCACATATGGGTTTCCAGTCTTGACGTCACGAATCTCGGTCTAAAGCGTATATGTCTCATTTCAAAACTATCAAAACGGCCCTGTTTCTCCTGGTTTACGTGACTTGGGCAGGACAGGCAGGGTGTTTTGTTTACTACTACGGCCTTGGTCTGCCATTCCTATTCTTAACAGCGGATGAAGGCGAGAATGGATCCGCGTCCCACAGCACACCCGCTCCACGCATTGTCATAGGATCTACATTCCTGAGATAGCCCTAACGTGCGCATTCCGCGTCTGGGGAAATGCATGCGATTTTGGCGCCATTGTGGAGTGACGCGCTGTGCAGCGTGTGTGAGTTTGTCTAACCCCCTTAAAAATATTCCGCATTACCCGTTGCCTTTCGATCCTCTATCCTTCCCTAAGCCCCCCGACCGCTATTCACTGTTGCAGTCTCAGATCCAGCTAGCGCACAATTTCAACCCGACACCGTAGGACGAAGACTATTAGTCTAGCTATGCAGCACTGAGAGTCTGAGACAAACCACGGCCTGGACAGCTCTACGCAGAGGTCGCAGTGCTCGGCTGTTCTTCTCTTGATCCACGCTGCTGGGTACCGTTGGGGGACAAAAGATGATGAAACCGGGTGAAAGAATATCTCGATACGGCAGAACCAGCATCATAATCATCCTTGTTTCTTCTTATCCGAGTCAGGAAGACCGATAAAGCCAGCTTGAAACATGCGACATATTTATGCAACGGGAAGCTCGCCATGGGACCGGAGTCGGGCAGCTCGAACCCAGACGTACCGTGTCGCAGGACCAGAGCAACGCGACTCGCAGACGCCGCAAGAGAGCACCACGATGAAACCCTCGTCTTGGAACGAAGCGAAAACTCTGCCCTGATTCTCCTCTTCTGTATCTCCAAATGCGCCGCGACCCCCCGACCTCACCTACCTCCTCGTCCTAATCAAAGCGCGACCGACGGGCTACGACATCGCCGCTCTTTCTGGGACGCCTCCAGTACGCCCCCAAGACGTCTCCACCATCACCTATCGCTCCTAAACCGACAACACATCGTAAGCGGCGCTGCGCAAGCTCTCTGCTGCGCCATTTACGGCTGACGCGCCGGGAAGAGGTTGACGAGATCAGTTTCGAGTCGTGGTTGGACATCTAATTTAAGTCAATGGAGCGAATAGCTCGTAGGGCCGGATTCAGCCGCGAGGAAGATGTGCATGCGGTGATGAAGTGCATTGGTGCCGTCTCATCAGCCGGTATGGTCGTATGGGTTCTGGTTCTTGGTATTAGTGTCGCGGTACGCAGAGCAGCGAGAAAGTGGGATGAGAAAGGGAGACGAAGCAAAACTGCGGACGAAATAAGGATTAGCTGCAAGAGTACTGTGGATGACGTGAAAGATACGTGCTGCATGCAGTAACAAGACGATTTTGGCCTTTCTTTTTAAATACAGGGATGGGTATCGTTATGCCAATGATGATAGTGATGATTTCGTAAAACTATTAGACCCGCACCAAAACTTAGGTCTTCAGTGTGAAGAGCTCTTCTAGACACCTCGAATACTTGCCGTGTCAACATGCCATGCTTGCCCCGCCCCTTCCAAGCCGTGTAAAATAGTAATATACTATCCTTTCAAGTTAGAGCGGGGACGGCGGCCGATCTATCCAGAGCGAATGGTAATAATCCGCCAAATCGTTCATCTCATCTCCCAAAGTTGCATCTTCAATGGACTCTTCGCTGCCTCTCCTCCATTCCGCTCTCTTCGCCGCTCTTCCATTTTTGGTCCCTCTCCGGCGCTCAAGGGCCTCGTACCCCAACGCTCCAACCTCCCACTCGCGATCACAAGACAAACACCACAGCACATCAGTCTCGGAGCTCACAACGGCGCGGTTCCCACACCGGAAGCACTCGAAGCCGCATCGCTCACACAGCGCTTCGCGATCGGTTATGGTTTGCGGTCCGCCGCCGACACTCGGCCGAGCAGGCCGCCCACAAGTTGTACATTTCGTCTTTCCCGCCACGACACTGATATCTGAGCCCACTTTCTTCCATGCTTTCCTTAACTCATCGGGTATCCGGTCAGTGCTACGTCCTGAATCCCCGGCTTCTTCGCATGTAAGCTTCAGTATACTGTCTTTGCAAGCCAATAAATCGCATTGCTCTCCTGGGCTATCGACTAAATTGCGCTGTGAATCAAGTGCTTTCTCGCGGAGCAACCACGCATCCTCGGCCGAGTCGTATGGCCCTGAGTAATTGATACCCTGTATGGCTTGGCGGATTGGAAGACCGCCGAAAGGTACGATTTCTATCTGGTCTGAGCGAACAAGCTCAGCTGCAATAGCAACGCCTGAGTCTGGGTCAACCAGTAAGTCTAAGGTAGATGAGGAAGCCGGTGAATTAGAACGGGTGGGAGACTCTGGAGAGTAAGTAGAGGCCGAAATGAGACGGAGAGGTTCCATTTCCTTGACAGTGCAATCCTCTCGGCCGACCTGGAGGACATTAATCGAGCCGTTAACCTCGCCAACAAGTAAGCTGGTTTTATCGGGGCTGAAAGCGCCAGACATAACGCCAGAGTCAAGCGTGACGAGGTCCTTGATAAAGACATCTTCGGGGGAACGTGTGATATCCCAGACTTTAACCACGCCATCGGACGAGCCGGTGTAGAGGCGCGTGGCGTTGTCGCCCCAAGAGCAAAATCGCATACCTGTATCAAGCATTTCACGATGTTCATGTTCATCAAGTGGCTGCAGCGGTTCGCCGTGAGAGAGTGTATAGAGCAAGTCATTCGGCCGGCGGATGTCCCAGATGTAAGTTTTACCATCGGTGCAACCAGCTGCAAAGTACACATCGTTGTGAGGGCTGTAGTTTGTTAGGGGCTAGCAGTAACAGGGCGTTGGAAGCAGTACTAACCAGTATACCACATCGTTCATGTCCAGTGCAGGACATTCTAGCTCGAATATCATACCGTACTTTGATTCTGCCCGCCAGTCATAGAAGCGGACAATTGAACGGCACCCTCTATTCACATTAGTCCCAGCGACGCATCCAACTGCAAACAATGGCGCTTCGACCTGGTGAGGATCAAAAGCGCAATCAAAAACGTTACGAGTATTGCCGTGGACCGTGAGCTGCTGCTGTGTTTGGACATCCCATAAACAAATCTCTCCATTAGTATCGCGCCAATCTTCCTTGAAGTTGGCGCCGAAGCCTGCTAGGAGCAGCCTGCCATATATTGGCTCAAATCGGAGGCAAGTCGGCATAATCTTCATATCAGACCTTTCAACTGCTTTTTGGGACGTGTAGGACGTTATCCCTGACCGCTCTTCTTCAGTGTTAAGGATATAATCAAAATCCAACACTTTAATGGCATTTCTTGAGGAGCGCCTACAACCCGTGGCGAGAAGCCCTTTGGGGCTTACGGATATCAAGTCGACGGGTGCTTTGTGCTCAAGAGAGCCACAGCAAAACGTTTCTTCGCTTGTGGTGTCCCATACTCGCACAATTTTGTCATAACCGGCTGAAAACATCCGCCCACCATCCGGCGAGAAGTCAACCATCGATATTGTCGTAAATAGGCGTGGATCTTGAGACACATGCATGGAATGACTAGAGTTAACGCCAGCTGGGGCCTTTTTTCGCATGATATGGTGATCTGGTAGCTCCAGCAAGGTCTTGTTCTCTACATCTCCCAAGAGAAGATTGTTCGGCCGATTATACTGCATGCTGTCGTCGTCCACCAAACAAGCAGAGCCTGCAGCAAACACCCGACCATTCGGTGACCAGGCTACGGTGTTCACATCACTTGAAGTTCCAGTGAAAGAATATGCAGGGCCTATCGTATCTGCCATGTGATTTTTGATCCGAGTAGAAAGAGGGTTTGACGCTGTCGCCCAGCCTCTTCTTGCTTGTATTCCCAGTTCACGCTGCCTCAGCATTGTAGAAGTTGACATCTTGGCATTTTGCTCAGGTCTCCGATCCGGTTTGACGGGTCCAATCCTCTCAATATGCGAATGGCTATTAAGCAAGCCAGCAGCGGCATCCTTAAGAAATGCTTCAACGCTTTCACGGTCACGGGTCTCCAAGCGTCGGCCCTTTCTTGCATGCCACGCAATCTGGTAGATTCTGTTTTCTGGGACATTCTTCAACATCCGTTGTATCCGTTTGCGAAGACATCGAGATGTTGGTAACTTGGATGGTGAAAGGATTCTGATGACGCCGCTTTCCAATATCTCCATCTCTTCTTCCTGAAAATCAACGTGAACAATAGTACCTTGCCACTTCAAAACGGCATGCGGGCTCCACTTTCCATTTGCAAGGCCATGATGCAATGACTGCCGTTCTTCAAACCTTAAATAAGGTAATTTGTTCTCAGAGTCGGGGTAGAAATATGGATCCGACGTTGAAATAGCGATCGAGGCAATCTCCCGCTGGCTGTCCATAGGAAGGATTCTCTTTGTAACAGGAAAGCTTGAGTCAATCGAATGCTCCAATCCTGTCCCCTGTGGTTCCTCAGTCGATCGTACTCTGACTGACCTGTTCCGTAATTGCGGCTGAGACTTATTGCTTTCCCTTAATGCTTCGAGCACAGGTGGTGGTCGACCGCGTCGTAACGTCAGGTGTTTGGGTTGAAGGTCCTCTGTTGCTGGGGTAGCGCTAGGTACTACCGAATCATCAGGGTATGTCGGTTGAGAAATGCCAGACATAATTGAGTCTTCAGAGCTTGGTCGAGCTGTAGAAATTCCAGGAGTGTCTTTGGGCGTGATATTAGGGTCATCGGAATCGTTCTCAGATGGAAGGGCCAGGTGAACTAAATCGAGAGGAACATCTGATACACCCGCACTATTATTGCACAGCGCTCTTGAATATCGGCTTTGCACAGTATAAGCATTCCTGCCAGGGACGTGTTTTCCAATTTCCGACCATGCCCATCTGAGAACTTCTTTCATATAGATTATCCGATCATCCTCCTCTTTGGAGAACTTTTTCCCTTTAGGATTACCACCAGATTGATCGAGTGAACTATTAGGCGCCATGGGTTCGTATGGTAGTGAATATCTAGCGACTTTAGAGTTCGTTCTATCGTTTCTGTTCTCCGCAAGCAGTTCAGGTGGAGTTTGAGTTGACCCTGTGGATTTGTTTCTGGAGGATCTTCGGGTCAACCGAGCAGATATGGCTGGAACTGTAAGACCAGCAGTATCAGGGCTAGACGTCCTATTAGGAGTGAGATCGTCGTATTCCTTAGAACGAGCTATGGATATCTCGTTCTCTTTCAATATGCCATCTGCTTTCCTTTTTAATGTTTTGTGCCCACCCATTGACATCAGGGATGACGAAGCAGCACCAATTTCACCGGTTTTATTTAAAGCGGACAATCTTGGTGGTTTTTGTAGTGGCTCCGCTCTTGATTTGAATGCTTCAAGCAAGCTAGCTCTTTCAGTCTCATCGGGAATCTCCGACCCAGGTGGAAAATATTCGAGGCCCTTATTAGAGGTTCTGATTGTGCTCTTGATTTCTTGAAGCCCCGCAGTGCTCTCCTCAAGACCAGCCAAATCTGAACTTGTCCAATCTTGATCACCTCCAGATGCGCCTTCAGTGAGGACATTTTTGTTACTCTTAGTAGTCTGATAAACAGTAAGAGGACTGCCCCGTGTACCATTCCTAATCGAAGACCTCTTGGTCTTTTCGTTCGCAGCATCACTTTCTGAAAAACTGCTGTACGCCTCGTTACCCTCTTCCTTCCCCAGTCCTTCGCTAATATTACGACCAAAGTTTGGACGACCTTCCAAGTTCCTCATTGCAGAATGAAGTTTCCTTCGCTTTTCTGCCTGTGTCCCTTGCCGAGCTAACCTCTCCAGAACCACGGAGTTTCGTTTCCATATTTTATCCTCTGAGTCGCTGTTCACCGCTGGTGATTTACGATGGTTTGAGCGATCATGCTTTGACGGAGCTGGCTTTTGGGTAGGTGGAGTCTTGCCTACGAGGCCCCTGACGTTCTTCGGCAACGGCACAGGCGTATTTCGCGGACGAGGGCTAAAAAAGATATCGGCGGACGGCAGACTTTCGTCGGAGTCATCATTACTCCCAGTCAGATCTATAACATCTGAAGAAGATCTACTATTCAGTTAGTTAGCAAGAATGTAGCAAACAAACGCCTTTGCGGGAGCTTCCTTAAAGAAAATCTACGAAGACTGACGCGTGGAGTTTGAGGAATTACACTCAGAAATGGGTAAGAAAGAGTGTGGAAGAAGCAAAAGAACACACCTGTCCGCCATATGGCTCTAGTATTCCGAAACGCGTCCATGCGTTTGTAGTCCTTCCTGTGGCGCGTTAAATGGTCAAACAATAGTTCGTGATAGCGACTTTCGTGGAGTTAGGATCTACTTGGGCGCGGGAAGAGTCCCAGCAACTTTAAATTTTAGCGTGCCTCTTGCCCTGCGCCCCGACCCGTCAGGTGAAGGATCGCGCAAACACGGAGTCATTTGCTTCACTAACATCACTGAGCTAAGAGTACTTGGTTTGACCTTCACGTAGTTATATTGGATATCAATATTCACAAGTGGCTGCATAAGGGCAGCCCATCAAAGAATCTGGATGTGGTTCATCTCCATGCCTTGGAAGAGACCTTTGGTTATCAATATATTACACATAATGCACAGTGGTACTATTTACCTAGCTTTACTTGGTATGGCTATTTAAGAGATGCTTCAGAGTCTTGTTCTCGACATCACCATTTCTGGCATGATTTGACTCAACAACTGACATACTAGGCACCGCGACTTCCTCTCTAGGTTCAACGTCCTGCGGCATTGAATTCCTTTCTCCCACGAATGAAGCACCAAATGATACTAATAGTAGCAAACCCAGCAAAAACAACGCTAGCGTAGTTCATTGTTTGCGCCTGAACAGGTAAACTAACCGGCATGCAAAATAGCACTACTGCCAAACAGATCCAACAGACTGTAAGGATATTGATAACGAAGCTAAATTTGCCCAGCGAAAATGAAGATTCCTTACTATCTTGCCCCTACGCAAGACCGAGACGAGTATTGGAAGGCCGTAGGATGTTGAGAGGTAGATTGTCGCGACGCCTGTGAAGTTATTGAAAGCAGCTGAAGAAGCATTTCAATTTTTCCACGTGATTATATCAGCTAAATTCTATCGCATTAACGTTTTATATTTAACCCTACATTCTAATTTCATCAATAAGCTACTACAAGCGAATATCTATCTCTCTTTCTGTTTTCTTAGAGACTAATTATCATTATGCAGAGTATTTCTTTCACGTGACTTTACCGTCAAGCAATAGGTGGCTTTAATGATATGGCTGCGCCACCTCGGGCCGGTATTGCGATAAAATGCCAACTTGCCTTGGCACTAAGGTCCGTGCGCAGAAAGTCTGTGTGTGCAAAACGCAGGACATCGATTCTGTATGCTACTGTATGCAATGTACCGCGACTTCACTTTAGATGAGGCGTCAATTATTTATGAAAGGAGAGTAGAAGCTGGGCAGAAAACTCAGAGTTAGATATATACCGGGCCGACCTGGCCATTAGACCAACTGCCATGTTTGACGTAGCGTAGGAGATTTCCTTTCTCAAAAGTCGGCCGGGTCAAGCCCTATTCGTCATCCCGCTGCAAGCCCGGAGCCTCGCTTCTCGCGTGACATTCCCCACTTCGTACTAGCTTGACTCCATCGGGCATTTTGACAGGTCTAGATGACTAGCTGCAAGCATGCTAGACTGACTCCGATGGCCGATTTATTATTACATTGACTAACATAACTCCTCCTCAAAACAGAGACCTGGAGATTAGTCATAGGAAGGGTATCATAGCTATAATCTTCCATGAACACCAAACAGCGCTACTACTTAACAGGATACCATAGCGGCTAAGAACTTTTCCTCCATATCTACGATGCACTTATTTTTTTATTCTTAGGCTCAAGGTATAACCGAATGCACTCCTCGGGCGTAGCTACATCCAGAATGTGGTTGTACCGATCAGTCCATTCTGGCTTATTCATAGGATGAACCACAACGAACCGTCTGTATTTTGTGGCCTGGGTGCAGGCCCATCCCGCAAACCATTTCACCAGGAAATCGGTTGCTCTTCGCTCGTCTTGCTCCCAAAGAGCATGGTAATGCGGCAACTCTTTAGGAGACGCAGAAACAAGAGACGAGTCTTTGGAGGGATTCGGTGGATCCATAGGGTCTTGTAGTTCAGGTGGGACGAGTTCACTCAATTTCTCGTAGAGCCGAATCCGACTAGATCATGAAAGTGTTAGCTTCTCTCAACCAGCGATGCTGAGATTTCTTCAAAGCAGGCTTACTCTCTCTCCCGGCCTTCCATTATAACATCTTGGTAATCCTCCGCAAGCCTCAAAATCCACGGCACGAGTCCTGGCCGAGCTGCGAGCTTCCAAGTCCTTGAGCCCTGTGGTACAATCTCAAATTTCTCCTTCACAAAATTTTTTACAAGGGCAAATGCAAGCCCTGGTTGATATACAAATACGTCATCTGTTATAAATATGACACTTCCAGAAGGGAATAGCCGGGCGCAGGTGTACTCTAAGCCCTCAGAGTTGGCCCATAGATCACACCCGAGTTGAAAGAAGTTTATCGAATGACCAAGAAAATACCTCAGATTAGGAATTTCCCAATAATGATATACGTCTGGATGAAGCTAAATAAAACATTAAAATAAATGTTGTTATTCATGCAGTCACTAACTCACAATTATGACTCCACTACGGCAGTGTTTGCGAAAGTATTCCCAAGAACCAGGCACACCACTGTGGTAGATTTTCACCCGCTCCAGCTGTAAGAACCTTGTTACTAACTCGAGTTCTTCTCTGTGCTCCTCGGGGTCAAACATCAAGAAGGCTCTTCTCTCAAGCGACTGTTCAGGCCATTCAAACAGTCGGTCGGGCTCAATGCCGAGGTTCACGCGCAGCATAGCTTTCATGTCTTTAATTGAAGACTCATCGTCGGGCATGAGCGCTGGGGCGTTGTTGGTGGTCGGGGATGAAACTGAGCTCCGAATATGAATACGTAACTTGCGTAAATGAGCTTGTTGCGAGTTTGGATGAGCGATAGCATTAAGAAAGTTCCACGATTCTTGTTGAGCAGGATATATAACCATAATGGCTTGATTATAATAAATGACACCTCCACTTGAGTCCATTCGAAGGTACTGAGTGTACGCTTCGAGCTCGGTGGAAGATGAAGAAACCGGGACGATGTCGCCAATCGTGAGGGTGCTTGAAAGCAAATCCTGCTCTTGTTAGTTGTAGCCACGGAACTCGGAATTAGCTCACTTGCTTGATCACAGATTTCCTTCCAGTCATTGGGATGACATGTATTTTTCACTTCAAAGCGAGGAGCACTACCCACCAAAGAGCGAAGTTTTCCCCTGGTAGTATAATCAAACCCGGTCAATTGAACTTCTATCTCGTGACTATCTTGACCATTTTCTCCCGGGAGCACCAACAAAGCTTTGATCGCATCTGGTATGACTGAGTCTTGGCGTTCTCCAGTAGGTATGGGTGGGCTTATTGCAAAAGTGAAAGGATGAGCTTGGGGAGCAATTGTATTCGTAACGGGTAAGGGTGGTGGAGGCGGGGGAGGTAACGGAGGCGGAGGGGAGACCGGCTTTTGTAGTATTTTGGCTATATCTTGAGCTGGCGGTTGTCGCACTGATTTAGACGTTTGATTGTCTTGAAAATCCGAGGGCGGAATATTTGGAACCTTGAAAGTACCTCGACGAGATGCAACTTGTCCTGTGTGGCGGTGAGCAAACATGCACTCGGATTCGGACTTCCAGCAATGTCCCTTATGCCAATAATAGCAGGTCACGTCTTTGTCAAACGATGTGGTGGAGGTTGGCTGGTCAACATCTTGGTCCCTTGATTCAGCCTGAGAATGAGGTGGGACTATTGACTTGTCCACAGATACTGGTGGTTTATTATAGAGTTGAGCGACAAGGCCTGTATTCCAGTGTGCATACTTGCATTCAGCTTCAGTTTTGTTACAACCCTGGAAAAACCAGAAATTGCAGGTCAGTGGAGGTCGTAGGAACTTTGGAGGTATAGTACCATCAGCTGGACAAGTAAGATCCGTTAAATGATGCAGGAAACGACATTGCTGGGCATTGTACTGGCAGCTACCGTTTTTCCAGTTAAAACAAGTCATTGGGACTTTGTCTGAATTTTCAACCGCCACAGATGTAGACTCAAGAGCAGCATCAGGCGTTGCGCTAGCATCATCAAATCCACGCGCATTATCTTCTTTATGAGAACCTTCAAAGTATCGAAGACTGTAAGGATTGAATTGCCCCAGATTCGACGCACCCAGTCCTTCTGCTTCATCAACTGCTTGTCGTGTGCCGCGCTTGGAAGCTGAAGGGTTGTTTGACTCGGTCATTGCACCGGAGTTCTTTCTGCTAGCTGAACCTGGAATTGTATCTACAAACTCCAAGTCTTCAGGGTCTGGTGCCCGCTCATTGCGCCCACGCAATTCAGCCCTTCGAATCATTTTTAGAGTCCTAAAGGCGCCAGACCCCGTTGTCCATTGCCTTTTTGGCCCAGGAATTTTGCTCATATTCATGGTAATTCCCGTTCTTTTCATCGTTGTAATCGTAGTCTTGCCCGTTTTTGACCCAGATACACCACTACTCGTAACATGAGCAGAAGCAGAAGCAGAAGCATTGGTAATAGAGCGGGGGGGAGCTCGTTGCAACGGAGTAATATCTGGTGATTCAGGTCGACGGCTAACTTGTCTAGAAACGCTCTCTACTGCGCGAGCAGTTGTATCGTTTGGCTTTCTCGATAAGTTGTCGGCCTTGGTAGAGCGCTCTTTTGGAATATCTGTCTGATTCTGACTGCCAAGTAGCTTTGTCGGTCGTGAAATTGCCTTAGACGACTTTTGTATTAGTTCCTCCATCAAAGAATCCTCCGATAATGGCTCCGGAGAGGCATGTCTTGTCTCTTCAACAATCATGGAAGTCTCATTCAGTTCCTCATCATCGGTAATGAGTCGTGGCAGATCACGAGTGACCCTTTTTCTCTGCCTTCGCACGAGAGGTATATCATCGTCAGTATCGTCGGCTTCACCTTCGGCTTCGCCATCTACTTCGCTCATTTCCTGATTGTTGTCCGATTCCTCGTTTTCTAGGGCGACAGGCAGGCCCAGTTTGATCCTTTTCGCTCGTCGCTTCTTTTTCCTCTGCTCTTTGGCTTCCTCAAATTCCACTACAGCATCCTCAAATTCCTGTATGTTCTTCTGGTTAAACTGGTCGAAATTCTTAATGGACTTGGCATGGCCTCTCGAGATGCGCATCTTCTGTTCAGTCCAGTCTTGAAATATGGATTTGTTGTATAGATTGGACTCAGGCTCCCATGTACATCTAATCTAGTTAACATCAATTCGCATAATTCTCTACGTCAAGAGCGTCCAATCTCAGAGCGGAAGCGCGGCATAATCACCTGTGCAGAGGATATCCTTCCCATTTTATAAGATAATTTATCCCATCATCACCTTCCTCTTCTGCTAAAATCGCTTCTACTTCATATTCCTCTTGCGGCTCACTAGCCACTGTAGAGGTGATAGATACGGAATCGGAGTCGATATCATCCGGAAAAGTTGTATTTTGTTTGGGTGTAGCCATTGTGATTATCAGAAACGACGATGGCTGGTCAGTGTGATGCTGTCTGTTTGAAGTTTTATTATTGAAACTGCAGAAATCGACGAAGCGATAGTTTCAAACGTTTGCATGGTAGGTTGGTTCACCCTTTGCTCAAAGCATACGAATTGTTTTGCAGCACATCCAATGGTGATGTGGCCAGTTGCCTGTCATCGCCTATGAGACTTGAATATGCCGGGGTAGGCGCAAGATATTTCTGCTGCATCGAGTGCTTGTTTATTCACAACGATGAAGTCGCGGTGCACGTCTTCTGACACGTGACCTCTAGATTCCGAACACCAGCTGCTTTATCCCACGTCTCGGCCACCAACGAGGCATCCAAATACGCCCCTTGCACCTTTTCCACCAACAGCCCTCCCCTCCTGCAGCTCTTCCTCCCTCCTCTGTCTGACAGACTTTCGGGACTGACCTAAAACGTCCTAATCTACTACGCCTTCCACACTGTACCTAGTCACCCTACCTCTCGTCCACCGCAACTATGGCAAACGATGAATATGATGTGAGCTCAAGCAACCCATCGAATAGCCTGATCTACTACTGACTACCGTCGCCTTGTAGTTCTTATTCAAAGGTGCAAACAGACCTTCCTGCTCGCCTAGATAAATCTTACTTACATATCTACGAACAGTCGTACTTATTGGAGACTCTGGTGTTGGTAAATCCAACCTTTTAAGCCGTTTCACTCGTAACGAGTTCAACCTCGACTCCAAGTCCACCATCGGCGTTGAGTTCGCCACTCGTTCAATCCAGGTCGATGCCAAAACCATCAAGGCGCAAATCTGGGATACCGCAGGCCAAGAGCGCTATCGGGCCATCACCTCCGCATACTACCGAGGCGCTGTAGGAGCTCTGCTAGTCTACGATATTAGCAAACACCAGACCTATGAGAACGTTACACGGTGGCTGAAAGAACTCCGAGACCATGCCGATTCAAACATCGTCATTATGCTAGTCGGAAACAAAAGTGATTTGAGGCATCTAAGGGCAGTTCCCACGGAGGAGGCAAAGCAGTTTGCAAGTATGTCTTAGCATACATTGGATACTATACATCTTGCATTGTAGAAGCCAAGTTAATTGGTATCAATCTAGGCGAAAACAACCTCTCTTTTATTGAAACCTCAGCGTTGGACGCCAGCAACGTTGAGCTAGCATTCCAGAACATTCTGACTGGTACGTTAACCTCCTCCCTTCCATAGTATCTGCGCGAGTTATATCCCAGATGAAGAACGTATGGATTGCTTGGGGTTATGAAAGAAATATCATTGCCTAAAATTGAGCAACCCGTCTCGAACGAAACCAGCATTCGTGAGCAACAAAGAAACAAGAGACAAAAATATTAGCAAGCCGTATCATATAAAAGCTCGGCCCTCTTTTTGATTGTTTCAGTTTACGAATCCCCGTGTCTAGTCTGGCAAAGAATCGATACTCCATACTATTCTGTTGGAAAAGTCAGCTGACATATTTCAAATTAGAAATTTATCGCATCGTCTCAAGCAAAGCGCTCGACCAAGGCGAAGGAGGGCAGAATGTCTTGGGTGGTGAGCGTAAAGTACTCGAAATCAGCAAATCGGCCGACACAGAGGCGAAAAAGGGCAATTGCTGTTAGAAAGTCTTCTCGTCACGTCAAGGATTTGCCTTCTAGTTCTCCTCATCCCTCGGTATGTTTGTGCCGCGTTCCGGAAATGATTTATCAGTGGTACGAATATGAGAGCGACGGCGTAGCTTGCATGTTACATGGTTTTTCCAACCTCGTACTCTCTCACTCTCACAAACGGTCACTGTCATGCAATGTCTTCATACGATTGTCGGCGTATCAGAGATTCTGGAGAGATTTTTATGTTTTCAATCACCTTTAGGTGTTTGCTTTGCCTTTTTAAGATGGGTGGGCGGTTAGGGGTCTTGCATGCAGGGTTTCTGTGGTGATAATTTTCCTTGGCTGTACAATCATAATACAATGAGCAGCTTAAGGCCTTTTACTCTTTCGCTATATCCTTATTCTGACGACCATTGAAATCGCTAATAGGCCTACCCATCAGCCCGGTCGTTTCAGAATTGTTACAAAACAGTTCAGGGCGCCCTCCAACCCTTCTCCCAACTCACCATTTCCTCGCCGATCTTCTTTGCCTTTTCCCATGCCTCAGATACGTCTCCGATGCATCCTCCCATCTTCCTTCTCCAAATTTTCCTAAACACCACCGCAACTCCCTCTCTAACTCCTTCCATCCCATTTCCTCCGATTTCTCTCCGTCTCTCTGTCCATCCCTTCGAAACGTATGCATAGCATTAATAAACCCCATGACTCTTCCTAGCGATATCACCCCACACGAATTCCATCAAGGTCACTTCACCATTACTCACTCCCTCTGTCTCCACGGCATCACGCACATCCCCCACCCATGCCCTCGCATTCCCAGAGTCGGCTTCCACTCGATGCAGAATCCTATGCAGTAGTATGCCCTCGACCACAGGCGGCGCCTGCATATGCCGAACTAGGAATGAGCAGGTGGTAAGTCGGCGCTCAGAACTTGCGGGGCGGCTTCGAGGGTTGAGTGGAGCTGGAGAGCTACAATACGCGGCATTGGTACTGGATACTGAGCATGAGTAGTGGTTCGGAGAAGGGAAGAAGGGGGGGAGACGGGGCTTTGGATTGCGTATGAGTTCCATCTGGTAGAGATGGCTTTTGATGAAAGGATGGTGAAAGCCGTTATGACTATTGAGGTGGTAATCGGAGAACTATCAAATATCTAAGACATTCAGGCCATACTGCAATTTCAGGCACGGAAAGGTTTTACACTCTCTTTGTATACATACGAAGCCATCTTAGCGCGTTGAGAGAAATTAAAGATATGATATCACTGCTTGATTTTGGCCTCAAGCACCCAATCAACTTTAAGTCTCCACGTCCAGCGCTGTCTGTCCTTTTTTGTCCTTTGCCTCAATATTTGCGCCATGTTCAAGCAGAAGCCGTACTACTGCCTTTTGTCCATCGAGGACTGCATAGAAAGGCGCTGGC
>Ga0307515_10005100_pt1 | contig 26685 bp, 24 predicted proteins | sample 17_EM_MG_FD_194513 | JGI IMG/M metagenome (GOLD analysis project Ga0307515, IMG submission 194513) | Populus trichocarpa ectomycorrhiza microbial communities from riparian zone in the Pacific Northwest, United States - 17_EM | ecosystem: Host-associated > Plants > Roots > Unclassified | place... | reverse complement strand
CCCCCCTCGTAACCCCCAATCTAACACCCCACCCCCCGGGGTCCCATAGCAACGTCGATCGCCTCTTCGCCCTCTAGCAAGCCATCCACCCAGCCCTTACCTCACCCTGCCCTAGCGGCATCTTCGCTATCCCTGCCAACACCCCCTCGACGCCAACACTACGCCGCTGCCTTTCCGCCACTCCCGCTCCCCCCCGCTCCCCCTGCTCCCTGCTGCAGCCAGAACAGCGAAGGGGCGCGGAGCGGCAAGGGGGAAGGAGAAGCCGGGGGAAGAGCGGAAGCGGCGCCGGGCCTGGCGCGCCTGAAGGCGAAAGGCGGAGGGGTGGGTGCGGGTGCGGGTGCGGATGTGGAGGGGACGATTCCGCTGACGGCGGCGCTGGTGGGTAGGGTCGCGGAGGGCGAATAGGGAGTGTTTGGACGCGGGCGAGGTCGTACCGTTCTTGAGGGCGTGGTTGGGGTGGGGGGTTGCTGTGGTGAGTCTGCGTGCTGTTCCTCTCTGGGTGCTGTGTAGGTTGTTGGAGATCTTGGAAAGCTGATTATTTACTTCGCTGTGGAGAGCAACGGTACGGTTCTCGCTGGGGATGCGGTTCCGAGCCTGCGGGTCTCCGTCATGAGCACTGTTGTTGTTATGCCTGATGATCCGAGAGCCGCTGGTGTATAGGAGTGAGTATACGACGTATCCGGGGATCGCCGAGGGGAAGAATGGGTCCAGTGAGGGAAACTGTTGTTAGCAGTGAAGTTTGATAGGTGGAACTTCACTGACTTTGGATGACAATGCTGCTTCAAATTGGAAATAATGGATGTGTAGATTGGATTTTTTTTCTGCTCTTCTTTTCTATTCTTTCCCTTTATAATTCTGATCCTGGTATTGGTGCTGTTACTGCATTTGCGCTGTTTCGAAACAACTTGAGAATGCTAGTTTAATATCCTAACATAATATCACCACTGCTTCTGCTATAATTTAATCCGCTGGTCCCCCAACTCAGTTCTACGCTTTCGACTCGCCATACACCGCGAAGCATTCTCTGACGAACAAAAAGACAGGCGTAGCCACCCCAAGGTAAATGGCGCATGTTAAGTTTTATTATACCAGCAGAGCAATAACAGCGGGATAAGGGCAGAGGTGCACGGTTTTGGATGCTGCAGTCAGCTGCAACCATCTCACGACGTAGGGTCCTGAGACAGATAAAGGCTTCTCACAAATATTCGGGGCATTCACCACACCCCAGAGGCTCAGAAGAGCCTCACGAGCAGCAATTGTAAACAAGGGACTGATTATCGCATAACTACGTTACGCATCTCCCCGCCCTCCCTATCTGCTAAGATGGTCTGTCTGTCCCATCAGCCCGCCCCCCTACAAAAAATCCATACATAGAACAAGCCCGCCAAGCAGCCCATAGTGGCATTACTCTCTTTTTCTCTTTCCATCCTATCCATGACGCACCGACTAACAGCCATCTTCGCGGTTTCTTTATCCATCTCAATCTCTCGCGAGCTAGAGGGGAAAGAAAGCCCGTGGGCCAGCTCGGCGGCATTCCAACGCTTGCGAACCGCACCAATGAGTTTAACGTGGAAAAAGGCTTCCAACTAGAAAATAGTAGAAGAAAAAAATTGGCGATGACACAGACGTGATCCGCTTGCAGCTCGGTCTCTCCGGTCCGGTTCCTGCATTAGAAAAAAACAAAATAAAAACAAAATAAGGAAAAAAACCACCGGGATACCACACCGCATGGAAGCATGGAGAGCTTGAAAAGAGGTTTGAAAAAAAAGGGGAACGCCCTCAACGCCATTTTCCAAGTGCCGGATCCTAGTCGTAATGGGGATCGCGAAGAATCAAGACTTTGAGCTGCGGAAATGTACGCCGGTAGAGTGGGGGGCGTTGCGTATTCCTGCTGGGCGCCACCACTCAGCGCATTGCATGGGTAAAGACGAGAGCCACGTGTGACTGCGAAAGAATTGCATTTGCTTGCATAGGGCGGGTTTACGCCTTTCGAAGGTGAAGAATCAGAGGCATTGGGTTCAGTGCTAATGTGAATGAATAAAGAGAAATGGGGCCAACGCTGGAAACTCCAAGACATGTGTGAATGTTAATCAGACAGCCTACTCCGCTACCCGGCACCTGCTGTGCCCATAGGGCTCTGTTTTTGGAACGCTGGTGACCGATAGCTGTGCCTGTTTGGAGACCCATTTCGCTGACTCTCTGATGACCCCGGCGCAGGATTCGCATATGGAAGGTTAGGAGTAGATAGGTCGTAGTGGTTTTGTGGTGGGGTGTTGTGTGTGCTTGATGGCTTATATGTCATGTTCTGGTTTCCAGGACCACCAACATGGCGGACTGAGCTCTCAGTTTGCCACGTGTGAACGTCGTTGTCAACCTGAGTGATGATGGGATTTGAGGAGTTCCCTTCTCTCGATCGCGGTGCTTGCTGGTTGGGTAAGACAATGCTTGCCTGGGGGACTTTGCCGGCTGTTTCCCACCGCCTCATTATCTCTTTCGTTGTAAGTTCTTGTGAGCCATCGTCGTTTAGCAAAGCTACGATTTCGTCGGGAACCTGTCAAAATGATTAGCGCGAGTTAACGGATTGCTGTTGCCAAGAAACCTACGCAACACATGTCATCGTTGCATTCTATCAAAGTGTAGACGACCCGGATGGCTGCTTGGTCTGGCTTTTCATCTACCAGGTCGTTGTTTTCTCGAAGAATATTTGGCGTGATGACGGTAGCAAGATTCCAGATGTCCATCTTGTTGCCATTTTCTTCATCTACCGTGTGGAAAGAGGATACCCAGTTGAGGAACAGGAAGAGAACCTCCATTGTGTCTCGGTGGGCTTTTGGTAAGAGGCAGCATGTTAAATGAAGAACTCGTTTTCGTTTGTCCTCGTCGGGAATCTCTGGGTACTATATTTTAGCTTCATTCTATCTGCAGGGACGAAACGACATTTCCTAGCACTTACTATTGGCAGTCATGAATAATCGGTATAGCTTTAATGTCAGGACCGGGTCTGGCATGTACCGTAAAAACCGTTTAAGCAAATTTGCAAGCATCACTGGGGTCTCTTTGTTGAGATCAACAGCATCCCCACCCTTCGCATCGATTTCTTCCTGAAGTTCTCTCAGGGTCTTGAGGTTGCCGTTCTTTCGGAACACGCCTTCAACCGACATATCCATAGTCCGCATGGCAGAGACAGCGTCTTGAAGCAAGGCAGGAACCTTTAGAGTTCCGGGACCCACTCCGTCCGACTCCGCACCGTATTTCTCAACAAGGAACTCAAGACTTTGCCGGAATACAGCCTTCTCAGACACGGGCTTATCAGTACCGGATTTCTTTCCCTTGCTGCCTTTGCTCTTATCATTCTTGAATGCCTTTCCAATCCCGAATTTACCCCAGAAGGTGGACCTCTTGGTTTCGATTAGATCTAGAAGCTCTCCCTGGTTGTACTGGCTATCATCTAGGAGTAGCCCTAGTTGCAAGACAGCATAGCTTCGGAGTTTGAAATATTCTAGGGGTGATAGTTCTGAAAAGTAGGTTTTGGGTCGTGAAGGGTCACCAGACGATGGTTGTTCCAACTCTTGTCCCCCCGAAAATTCCCGTCGATGCCCGTTCAGAAGCTTCGGTTTTGGTCCTTGTCCCATCATGTGTCCTCCTGCAGACCTGAAGGCGTTCGGTCGCTGATCTCTTGCTTGTTCTACCGCAACAATTCTTGAAATATCGTCAAGGGCGAGTGAGTTAACCCCTAATGTGAGTTGACCTCCTAAATCTCCATTCGCATCACGTTCTTGAACAATCTGCATCCCCCCGCGTGACTGTGAGTCGTCTGGCGAGCCCGGTCGTACAGCTTCAGGTCCGTCTATTATTCTTGATGTGCGGGCACGCTTCATCGTAGTCGAGAGGTGCTTGTCTAAACGTGTCGAGCGCAATCGCCGCATATCACCCAGGGTTTGCTCGTAGGATGATCCCGCTTGGCCATCGACGCCACTGGAGCCTGCAAACGACTTCGATCGTGTGTCTGAGCGCAACAGAGGAGTCTCAAGCTCGGCGCCGGTTGGGGTTAATCTGTGGCCCTGAGAAGAGTCATAACCGGCCAGATTTGGATCGTCTGAGAAATGGATGGTGAGTGAATGAAAGGAAATGGGGAGGGGCAGAGGGCAAAATGATGAAATGTTGAACGAGAAATAATATGTAGGATAACTTTAGGGTCGAACTTACCAGAAGTATGGGGCAGAGCGCCGCTGCTACGCAACGTTGCTAAAAGCCTCGCGTGAGCAACCTTGAGTAGATGCACGTACTGCCTTAACTTAGATACGGGCATGAAGCCGCCTTCTGCGTCCGCGACCTTCGTTGCGCAGTTTTTGCAAAGGACTTTCTGAATCGAGTTGCTCCAGCGGGCGTCTATCCATTTATCACGCATGCCAAGGCTGCAGTTCTGACACACCATGCATGTGTATTGAAAGGACCTGTTGCTTTTCCTTAGACACTTGTCTTCAACCTGGATGTCGCAAACAGGGCAGGTGTCTGCCCAACGAGGAACGTAAATGGCTGATTCAGCCACATAGTCGACATTCGCTTCCGCTTCCAGCCTTTCATCGAGAGAGTTGATATGTGCGAGGAAGTCATCGAGGCCTTTGGTGTTGCCCGTCTCCCTCTCAAGTTTGAGGGACCCCTGGAGACAAATGCGAATGAGAAGTTTTAGGTAGTGGGCAAGTCCGGTAACCAATGACAGCAGCTCCTGGGTAACGCCGAGCCGTCGAACGCCTGTATCCTGGGACTGTGCTAGCAACTGGAAGAAAGCTACAACTTTCTTACACAGAAGCTTCGCCTCGCGGGAGTATGTGAGACCTGAAAATAGAACAAAGTTAGACCCTAAAAGGCTCAACAAGAACGTTAGAGACTAAAAATAAGAGTACCTTTTGGCGTGTTCGAAGATAATAGGCCGTCGAGATCATCAGCGGCTGTGAACAGGAGGTCGACGTGCACGATGAATTTCTTGGCGGCCATGACTCCATCAAAATAAACTCCGTTGCTCACGTGCAGCAGCATGTCCGATATGCACGTCGCGGACTTCTCTTCAAACGCTGACAGGGTTTTCCAAATCCAGTTTACTTTCGTTTCGACTTCCTCCTCTTGCTTGCGTACGGTATGCCTGATTTCATCAGTGGCGTCCCCCTCCACCGTTGTGTCCTCGATTAACGGCTGCCCGGTTGAGTGTAGTCGGACATTCCAGTACTTGTGAATCATGTAGCACTCCGGATGCCAATGCTGGTTCTGTCCGTTGCGGAAGATCTCGACGAACTGCTTCAGAATGGAAGTCTGACAGCCATTGCACCGCTGCGCGAACTTGGTGGAATAGTGGAAATGGCAGTACACGCTTCCTTCATGCTCATAGTAAGAATCTTGCGCCCCGAAGACAGTCGGGCAGATGGAACATGTAAAGTGTTCGATGTGATATTTTCTGTCGAGGGCAGTTATGTATGAGCCGCGAAGAGCAGCCCCGCATTCGAAGCAGAGCAGGTCCAGACGTCGAAAGTAATCTGTTTCGCAGAGAGGGTACTGGTTCGGAGGCTGGTCGGGGACTGGGAAAAATTTTGAGGCCACGATTCTGTCACAGTCCTAGCGAGAGTCAATAAGGATAATGCCAAGGAAGGAGTTGTCAGATAGAGACCATACATGACATGTGAAGCACTCCAGGTGATATGTATCACCGAGTGCTCTAACGAATTGCCCAGTTAGACTTTCTCCGCATTTCCCGCACATCCTTGAACCGCTGGGTCTCCTGCTGCCACTGGATTTGGATTTGTCCCTTGGCGCTGCCAACTGGTCCTTGTCCGATCCGTCTCGATCTTGAATTGGTGATACATTTTGCTGCGTAAAGTCGCGGCCTTGGGTATCTCCCCCCGCCCAGTTACGCTGTGTGTTCAGGCCGGGTGCTTGTGTATCTATATGTTGATTTGCAGGTCGGTTGGCAGATGGCTCCTGTCGCGAATCGTAATTCTGCTGTTGACGGAACGGCGCAGAACTTGCAGGTAGGTCGTGTGGTGTGCCTTGTCCTTCCAGTGAAGGGTGGCTTTCCACTGGACTGGCCATAATGGCTGTGGGTCAGCGCTATTCTTTGCGCGATAGATTAAGGTTGAGCGTTGCGCGGAAGCTTGAAAACGTGGGGAACGCAGGTACCGGTCGTGATGGATCCAGGAACAGGCTGATCGAAGGCGCACGCGCAGTTAGTCTTGACCGAGCGTGTTTGGGCGAGGCACGGAGACTATTAGGGTGGAGTTGGAAGATATCGAGGGAGGACACGCGGGCAAAGGGTCGGAGGTTGACCACAGCGGTATTTTGCTAAGACGGGTGCTGGGGACCACGGGCGGCAAAGTGAGCGGCGAAGGATTGAAGCGGAGCAGTCAGTGGGAGAAGGTCGCTCTTGTGGTCCAAATAATTCTGCAGATATGGCTGGCTGCGGCATAGGCGATGTCTAGGAGTCGGACTGAAGGGTTCGATTAAATGAGGTCCTCGTCGAGCTTTGGGGGTCCGGCAGTCGATGCGAATCCTGAATTGGACGGAGGCTGAAATGCGATGGAGCCGAGAGAAGACGGAGGGAGAAGACGACTTTCAACTCAGCGCACAAGGTGGCAGGGGGTTGCGACGACCCGCCGACCAGCACGGAGGAAATTCTTGCAGAGTTGGAGGTGTGAGGTGTTCAATGCGGAGACGCTGTGTGAGGCTTGGGGGAGAACACTTGGGTACATCCGTGCGCACAGCCTTATTCGGCTTCGTATTATTATCGACTGCACAACTGGAACTGCACTGTCAACAGGATTGACCACCGCTCCTTCAGCGAGTAACTATGCCGTGAGATAGGGCATGAAGGCCTTGCCCTTGGCCCGCCACCGGAGTACATTGACGGTACCTCAGGTAATAGTGCGCCACATATGTAATAAAAGGGACATGCATGCATCGGGAACTTCTCCAGGTGAATTTCATCGCTGCTCCGCGTTCCAATTCTTCATTAGCAGCCTCCTACAACACTCACTTTCGAGGCTAGCCATTGAGTGCTTCACAATAATCTATTACTAGCAGTAGCTCGAATGCCCGAACAAACATCAACTGAGAAAGGCGTGGTGCATTTTTATTTCCATACCGCCGGTTCCCTAGCCTCATGCTCTGCAGTCCTGCTGCTGCCGCCATTGTCTTGGCATCGTCTTCCGCTCCACCGCTATGGAAGCCTCTCTACGATGACCACAATAGCCTATTCAAATATATCTCTTATCTAGGCGACGCTAGTAAAATTCGCCGCATTCGACTCGGCTGAGAAACAAAGCCGTCCAGCACCACCGTGCGGTATTTCTCCTCCGCCATCCTCCACCCTTTACCTCCCACCTCCCATCTCCAAAATCCACGACATCCATGGCGACCGAAGAGGGCGCCCCCCGTGCACCCCCGCAACCGCCCGTCTTTCGCGCGCCGAAGCAGGTCTCGCGTCCCAAGGAAGTCATCGCCGCTGATGAAGAAATCGGCACCGAGCTCAAGCTCGGCGAGTTCCAGAATGTAGTCGCCCTCTCCGTCTCCGAAGCCCGCGCCGTCATCACCGCCGTGCATGGCGCGCGGCGCAAGAAAGATCCCTCATCGAATCCGCTCGGAGGAGACAAGATACACAATGACTCCGAGTAAGTCGTGGCTTCTGGCCTCTTGGATGGAATAACGCGCGATGGGAGGCAGGGACCGCTGAACAGCGCATTATCCTGGCAGAAAGCGCTAACGGCTTGCCGTGGAATGCAGGCCCATCACCAAATTCATCGAATACATGGAAATGTTTGCGCGCTTCAAGCAGACCGAGAATCTGCACGCCCTGTCCAACGTGCTGGATTCGCATCCGGAATTTGCGCCGGTAGAGCGAGCGCAACTGGGTGAGTCCTGCCTGACACCACCTCAAACAATCACCGTCCTAGGATTTCCACACTTTTCTTAAGCTGATACATGTTTCTACAGGCTCACTCTGCTGCGAAACTGCCGATGAAGCTAAGACTCTAATCCCGTCCATCTCGAATAAAATTTCAGACGCCGATTTGCAAGAGATGCTTGACGAGATGCAAAAACTACGCCAGTTTGTTGACTAAATCCCTCACGCCTTTTAGTAAAACTATGGCGGCAAAGCGACTGAGTTGAGGTCTCGGGATTGGGAACCGAGAAAAACAGTCTGGATTGAGAGCAGGGGGGCGGGGAGAGAGAATGAGATTGTAGGATATGAAAAATTGGGATACGTTGTAAAAGGCAAAAGCGTGGCATACTACTCAAATACGTTGAGTAGAGTAGGCGTTAAAAAGGGATTCAGGTCCATGGCCAGGCGTTGAGCGGTACGATGCAACGATAGCTTTACATCTAAAATCAGACGAGAATAGCAAATTCAACCATATCATATTACATCACACTATCCAATCACCTGTACAGGAACAGAGCTTTCGTAATCCGCGAATTCCTTCCATTCATTCACGAGTATACGTACTATATACAAGTGCCTGCCCTCTCATAACTCAGTCCAAACTTTTCCCCTACACTTTGTTCTTTCGAGTGTGCGCCCCGCGATATTAAGATACAAAAAGCACCCAAGATCCATTTGCATCCAATTCGAGGCGTCAAGGAAAGTTTCCCCAAGACAATGGAGAAAGCAATAGGAAATAATAATTTGCTGCCCACGAAGGAATCCAGACTGGGGTGGAAGCAAGCTAACACATAGCAAGTTGGTAATAAAAAGGAAGTGATAAAAGAAAAGTGATAACAGTGATCAGTCTGCCCGAGTAATTTCCGGATGTGTAGAAGTAAGTGAGTGAAGGTTCCTGCCAATAATGGCCAGATTGCAAGATGTACAATCCAGTCTCTCAAACCAACAAAATGAAAAGTAGTGATTGAGCTCACAATGTCAACTTTAGACTTCTGGGCCACTCAGGCTCAGGGGAGGTGCAATTGCACCATAAACAATAACATGTAGTGCACTTCCCAATCTTCCATGTAGCCTGAACGCCCTTCAATACGCATTTGTTTGTCAGGCAGGACACCACCAACACCTTGCTCAAACTGATGACAAGGAAATAAAATTAATGTGGGGCAAAGAGAGAGGAGACCTATATAAATGCAGCAATACAAAAGAAGGCAATGCAATTTCGTACGCAATCTAAAAGGGATCCGTACAAGATATGGCTGGAGTAGCGGAAGCCTTCGGAGTCGGGTCGGGATCCATTGCATCTGTATGTTGTGACTTTGGAGTAAGATCCATTTCAATTTCTTCGACCGTTTCACCAGGAACTTGCGGGAAGATTTCAGGCGGCGTAATAGAGACTAGCTTAGCCTCCGGGGTTCTGAGGCTCTGTTCCTCAGCCACCCTCTCCTCCGAAATTGATGGCGGAGGCGAAGAAGCTAGTGTATCTGATGCTGTCAAATCCTCCACTGAGATAACACTACCACGACTATTCGTGCGCAGCATTTCTATCCCGAGTTTGGAGGACGATTTAGGCCGTACCTTAGGGCTTTTTGCTCGCACATTTACGTCTCCTAATTCTTCGTCCTCATCGTCACCTGACTCCGCAGATTCGTGCCTTCTCGTTTCCAAGGACCGACGTTTCGCGCTGACTGGTTCGACGGACCGTTGTCTCCTGATCAACGCATGTTCCATGACGGCAGGAGCAGAAGCCTGGTGCAGTTGGAGGTCATGTGGGACAGGCAACGCTTGCCCCATGTTCTTGGGATCGACATGGCCCAAGGGTTCTTCGGATATTCCAAGACCACCAATCATGCGTGCAAGATCCCGATCGCGCCAGTCGTCCACGTTGTTTCTGTTGATAATAACTGGCACATCATCGCTGCGACTATCCGTGTCCCCAAAGAAGCTGGAGCTGATGGAGTCTTCCCTGCTAGAACCGCGGTAACTACCTGAAGGCATTGCTGGGAATCCCGAAGAGTTGGACGTCGGGCTATCTTCCTGGCGGGTCGACTCTTGGCGAAGGTTTGATGGCACTATTGACGGATGTTGGCTTGGAGTCCAATTTGACGGAGGCGGTTTCCATTGGCACAGCTTGCTCATTATGTCTGTCAACTTGGTAATCGTTGGAGGTTTTTCGATCAGACCGTCAAAGTGATGAGGCGCTTGGAGTTCCTTCAGATAGCCAGTTACGGCAACAATTGGTGTGTGAGAGTTTGCGTTTTTAGTGTCCCTGATCATGCGAGCTACATCAGCGCCATTGATTTGGGGCAACTTGAACTCCATCATGATGATATCAAATTTAACTTCTCCCATGGCATATCGTACGGCTTCTGAACCAGTCTGTACAGTTAGAGTTCTGCAGCGTAACTTCTCTAGTAATTTCTCCATTACTAGTCGGGAAACTGGATGATCTTCGCAGACCAAAACATCCAAAGGTCTGAACATCGGGCCATCTGCAAGACTGATCTGGGATAGCCTACGCGAGCTTTGCCGCCGTCTTTGAACACGGAGAAGGGCTTTTTGTCTGGAATCTTCGGTGTCAGAGGAAGACGGCGATATGTCAAAGACTTGGCTTCTTCTCTTGTGATGGTTAGGCATGAGATCTCTAACAACATCTCCTTCTTGCGAGCCAATGGTTTGGGATCGTGCTCGTGGAGAAGGCAGAGTAGCGTGTGAAATTGAGCTCTGGCGATGAGAATGAAGGCCCTTCTCCTGGAAAGACTGCGTTATTGCCCCCGGAGTTTTGGCAATTTTGATCGGCGAGGAAGTATCTGACGTCGGCGGCTTGAAACTAGTTACAAGACGCGGGGCATCGAAGAAATTTCCGGGCTGGAGCGAACTGCTGTTCTGATGCGACAAAGTTGAAGAACTACTGGAAGTCTTTCTCCGATCATGATTCTGACCGGTACTAAACGACACTAGCAATGGAGAGGAAGGCTGTGAAGCTCGATTAGGAGATGAATTTGGTTGGCTGACTGATGGTGAAGCTGGTCTGTTGCTGCCTTTTGTTGTCGAAAGATTTCGTTTCAGAGGCGTAGGCAATATTGGGCTTGAGTCCAAAGATGGAGACGGGGTTGTGACAGTCGGGGACTGTAACGAGGATCCTGGCTTGCTTTGCGCCTGCATGGCCTCAGCCCGAAGTTTCTGAATAACATCTTTATTAGCTTTTTCGAGTACAGGCAAATTCTTATAACTGAAGTTGCCGAAGTCGTCAGTCGCAACAGGCTCGCTGAGTCTCCTAGTTCTTCCTTCTCGAACATGTGCGGGGATGTGTAAAGGAATTAGGCCTCTTTTCATAGTCGTGACACTAATTTGAGAGCGGACTCGTGATAAAGCATCATGTGGACGATCAGGATAATCTGCTCCGGGTGTGCCTGCGGACGAATTTCCTTGGTCCTCAAACTCTGGTGCGCAGCTCTGTAGGGTCGCTCCTCGGGAATCAAAATACTCGGTGTCTTCCGGGTTCTCTGGAGCAGGGATGAAGGATGCCTCGTCATCGCGGAGAGAACTCCAGTTGATATCTGCAAACCAGGGATGATTCCTGATCTCCTCGCCACCACTAGAGAATTTGTCGTCCATATTAGCGCCAAGCCGCTTGGTTGGATCGGTGCACATAAGTCGATTCATCAAGTCCTTAGCCTCTTCGGAAACTTGACATACATCATCCTCTGGCCAGTCAATTTTGCGCGCGAGGATGTTTTGGAACACTTCATCAGGAGTATCAGCGTGGAAAGGCGGATACCCGTAAAGGCATTCAAACAAAATGCAACCCAGAGACCACCAATCGCTGACCTCATCCTGGCCAACACCACTGATTGTCTCAGGTGCAAGGTAATCAGGAGTACCCACGAACCTACGTTTGTTATCCTCGGGGTCGAAGAGCGCCATCGGTGGTGGAAGCATCGCAGAGGTTTGGGGTGGGGTGCTATTTAATGCGGCGCTAGAGTGACTCATGGTATGCTGGAGAGAATAGAGATCAGGCGAACCGCCTTCGTCGCTATAACCTTCCTCTTCTATAGGAGAGCGCGTCCGTGGTTGGATTATAGAATCATCTGGGATCGAAAATCGACGGAACATTGCCTGCAATGCATCGCTTTCTCCACTTTCACTTCTATTGCCGGAAGTTCTCCTGGATGGCTCCCGACTTGCCGAGCTCTCACGATTCAAGTTGAAGTATGAAGGTTGCCCAAGGTCACCCGCTAGGGCCGGTGTAAGACTTGGAGTATGGGAAGGCGACGGGTTTAGATCAAACGAGGCTGATCTAGATGAGCCCACCGACGTTGCGCGATGGAATGGCCCCTGTTTCAAGAGATCTGGAACAGGTTCATCGGATTTACTGTTAAGTGCTCGTTTTTGGCGACCAATCAGACCCATACGTGAAAGACCAAAGTCAGTAAGCTTCAAATGACCTTTCTGGTCTATGAGAAGATTGTCAGGCTTCAGATCGCGATGGACAATGCCTCGACTATGAAGATGCTCAACGCCTAGAACAACTTCCGCCAGGTACTTCTTCGCCCAATCCTCAGGCAGTGCACCAAGAACTTTGATTAAAGACGCGCAGTCTCCCCCATTCAAATATTCCATCACCAAATAGAGGTAATCCTTGCTTGAGAAAGTCCAGTACAGCTTGGCGACGAAGTCACTTTCGCCCTGCCACATCATGATCGCGCGCTCAGCCTTTACATTCGTAACTTGATTCTTGGCCACCATATCTGCTTTTTTAAGAACTTTGATAGCGAAGTAGTCGCCAGTCGACTTCTTTTTGGATAAGTAGACGCTCCCAAAAGCACCTTTACTGATCGGCTTAATTATTTCGAAGTCTTTGATGGATGGTGGAACGGCGCGAGGTTGGGGATTAGTGACGGGAATCAAACGTGGAGAGACGGGTCGAACGATGTCTGAGCCCGCTGCAGATGATTGCCTGCGATGATGATGGACCTGTGCAGTAATAGCGGGAGAAGAAAATTCGCTTGTTGATAGAACTGGTGATGTGACTGGAGATTGAAGACTCTCAGTCCCACTAGGAATTCGAGGTTTCGACATTCTCAAAGGAGATGAGGGGGGCACCATCGATCTTGCTGGTGAGTGCTGTCGGCTCGACATCACACTTGGGAGGATTAAACTTTTCCGCTTGCGCTCGCGGGAGCTTGCGACGCGACTGAGGCCGAGTTCTGATCCAGGAGAATCCGCGCGCCGTGGGCCTGACATGACAGAAGATCTGACACTGCTGTCACTGTCTGCCCCTGCATCGCTCTCGAAATGCATGGAAGCTCGTTTGCTTTGAGATACAATGCTGATAGCTCCTGCATGGGATCGTGGTGTTTGGCATCCACGGGGACTGCTTGACCTTGTAGATCCAGCGGCCGAAGAAGCCCTACGATCCATATGCGAAGGTAGAGCAGAGTCTGAGGTGTTCCGCAGAGCTGATGCCATTGCTGACGGCCCATCAAACGAACTCGAAAAAACGCCTTCTTCAGAAGGGATCTCGTTCAGATCTGACTGTCCATCTTCTTCCTCTGCCTGTTCATCATTATCTTCACTAGATGAGCTATCTTCTCCTGCAGCTATCCGCGCTGCTTTGACCATCGCCGCTTCAACGCATTCTTGTACTAATACATCAAACTCCACTCGAATTCGCTCTGAATATTCTAGAATACGGCGGTGACGGAAAACAGTATCCACTTTGGCTCGAGCAAGTTTGGAAGTATCTTCACATAAAGCAGCAAGGCCCTGCTCGTGCTCAACGGCACCGGTACTTGGTGACTGCCATTGTAAAACTTGAGAAATGCGATTCTCCGATTGAGGTGACTGTGTCCGAATCTCAGATGCCGAAAGGACTCTGGTGTCTTTGATGGCAGGTGTATTGATTTCTAGTGCAGTATCGCAAAGATCGAGAACAAGTTCAACTATGCGGGAGAGCGGACGTCTGACTGCAAACGAGCGTGCTCGATGGTGACCAAAACCTGACGACCGATCGCGGGAGCGAGATGGTGGAGACGCTGGCGAAGCTCTCCCGGATGAAGGTCCAGAAGATGGTGTTGAAGATGGTTGAATTAACATGCCTTTGTACTCTGGTGGCGGAGGAGCAGGGGGAGCGATCTCGCCGGAAGTGGCCCTTGGCTGTCTTGTTTGGGCTTCTAGAGCGTCCAAGACCTTGACAATTGCGTTACGATGGTCTGCAAGGCTTTCTTGAGCAAGCTGGACCTCCATCTCTGCCCTATGTTCTTGCAAACAAAGTTCGGTGTGTTTTTCAAACCACCATGGTGTGATTTGTCTCTCACAGATTCGACAGAGCACGGGGAGAGGAGGCGGATGGTTAGCAGGGTCATTTGCTCCCACTTCAGCTAAGGCGGTAAGATAATGCGCCAGCATTTCAGCGCCAACGCCTAGGGATTCAACGAGAACTTTCGGAAGATCAATCGTTACCTCGCGGATGACAGAAGGTCGAATCATCCACATCGTCTGCCTCGTGTTAGGTAAGAAAATTCCTTCAAACTCCAGCAACTTACATGACTCTCGCCTCCAGAAGTACGGTCGTACACCATGATCCCTTGCGCTTCGAGATTGAGTATATGCTCATCTTCGCCTTCTGTAGGTAGATTTGGCAGAGAGCCTTGCTCGGATTCCGGCGGAGATGAACGTTTCGGCCTAAAGACAGATAACGGACCCATTCGCACTGAGAAACGTATGATTTGGCTCCGAGAATTGTCCTTCTTCATTGACTCCACGGAGTCGGCGAATGTTGTATTGTCATCAACAAGAATGTCGGCAATAGGCTTCCCTCGTACTGAATCTGGAGACGTCCCGATTATGTCTTTCCACGAAGGACTGACCCACCGAATATTGCCGTTCAAATCGAGATCCATAATAACATTCAAACTCTGCTCAGCAGCTTCCTTTAAGTCCTCCCGCTGCTCTCGGATATCCATGCTGACGGTTCTCTCCATTTGTACTCGAGAAGGGCCTGATAACGTTGCCTCCTCTTTCAATGCCACAACAGCTGGCGGGGCCAGGGTTGCTTGCTTGGCTTCTCCCCCCATTGCGAGATATATCTTAACGAAGACTCCAGATTGTCACGAGGGCCCTCCAGGCAAGGTGAGATTAGTCCGCCCGAGGACTGACAAAACGTAGGTTATATAGCTGCGGGTCTCGAGACCATCATGAGGATGAGCTCTGATGGAATTGCGTCTTGCTGTGCTCGAATTCGAAATGTTTGCGTCGGGCGCGAGTGAATGGCGGTGCTGACGCCGAGAGAGTGCACCGACAGGCAGAGGACAAATTGTCCCAACCGAGCCGCGACTAATGGAGGAGCATTGTGCGAGAAATGTAGCGATTGAAGGGTAAATGAGCGTGGGGCGTTGGTCGTGGATAATGGGTGCTTAGCTGGAAGAAATTTTGGCGGCGAGGGTGTTTCCAGTGAGGCCAGGCAGGGCGGGGCAGACGATGCGCTAGAAAGAGAATAACAAAGCTGGATGAGAAGCAGCCCTCACATGACCTCGACCAGCTTTCCCAAGCCGTGCCGTGGAAGCCGCTCTGCAACGACGGGGTCCCTGATGCATCCCAGGTGGGAGGTGCCAAACAGCTGACGCGTGGGGCGGGCGCTCAGGAGTCACTTTTCTGCGGCCTCCATTACTGATGTTCGTGTTAGCGAGGCCTGATGGCCATCTTCCCAAGCGCCTTTCGGGGTTCATCTTAACTCTTCGCGCTGGCCGCTTTACCCTCCAATGTATCCACCAGATCTATAGCACCGAATTTTACATTCTCCCGTACTTCATACGCGTCGCTTGCAGGAGTCACGTCTGGTGCTTCCCAGCCGCAGGTTACTTTTCTTGATAATCCCCCACACATCAATAACGCACGCATGACTCCTTCTCCACCTCACATTGGATTGGCCTTGGCCCTGGTTCCAGCTGGGAGGCCTGGTCAGTCAAGCTGACGAAAACGCTTTCCAGGGCCATCAACGAATTTTGTCAACAACACCATCTCGACCTGAATGTTATTGTCTGCGAACCGCGCACTTGTTCCCCTGAGTGGCACCGCGCGTCTGTTGTCCGGAACGGCCCCTTGACGATGGAAGTCAGATCCCCGTTGCAGTATTCTAGGCGTCTTGCCATCTATGCCATCCTTGCCCACCCTTGCCACGCCCCACCGTGTCCACCAGGTGAACGCCGGATCCCCCCCCAGTGGTCGTGTGGCTCGGCAACGTCGGTGTGAAACCGAAGGCACCGGAAAGAGTGCTGTTGGGCAATGTCGCAGCGTGGCTCGAGATGTATCACCAAGATCGTACCATTATCCATCCACACCATGGGAAAACTTGACGTGCATAACACCACACCGTGCTCGACGTTTCACAGCAGTGGGTCCTTCGATCGATGGGCGGAAGTCTAGGTCGACGTGCTTTGACAAGACCAACTTGCAGAGTAAAGGCCCGTTTTAATGCAGGATTTCCTTGACTGTGCATATCGTCCTCTATCACGACGAATCATCGTTTGCCCACCTCCTAGGTCCAAAAATATTGCCCTTGGGGCAGCAGACCGAGGTCCAAGCCGCTAACGCTAATGCTAGTGCAAGAAGGCGGCTTCCACAATTTGCTGAAACGGTGTGGGGTAAAGGCTATTTCCATGCTAAACCTTTCTCTGTTCGTGTTCAGAGCCACGAGGAACGGGCTGATTCGATATCCCAGGGCCCCGATTGAATTCGAAATACATACAGCCAGTAATTGCAGCACTGGTTAGGCCAACTCTCCAACGTTTACTGACGGAGAAGGCAGAAACATTGAGCCATCGGCAGCCAATGATAAAATTGATTTCACAGGGAAGAGTGCAGTGATCATGCTTCATATTTACTTCCAGTTGAGGCATGGTCAGGAATGCTGAAGCAAAAAGCCAGGTTGAAGGATGCAAACTACGCTAGACTGCAGGCTAGATCCGATTGAACAGCGATGGACCTGGAAGATGGCAAGTAATTTCAAACTCAAAATGGTGACAGTAAGCCAATAAGCTCACTAATCGAAAAATAACGCCTACTGGCTTGTGGATCCTTAATTTTCCAGAGCGGATTATTCTGGAACTTGGCATTTCTTCATCGACTACGTGTTCACGCTCTCCCTCAAAACCCTCTCGGCAAACACTCGACAAACAACCACTAGCAACAGCTTCCCAGCGCGTTTTTGTCTTTCTCAACACGGCCTTAAATCCTTGCTCGTCCGGGACTCGCTCATGATGCACTGCACCCCAGCTCTCCCTTCTCGCCGTCTTTAGGAGCCCTATCTCTGTTCCTTAATGGCGCCATTCTGGGCTACTCCATGAGCGAACCTACTACTAGGTTAGTTTACTTGACTACCGCTACACTTGACGAGCACTCAGAACGCACCTCGATTCCTTCGCTGCTCTCAAAATATGCATAATTGCACACAAACTGCCTCTGTTTTGAATTCGACATCTTGTCCTGTTGTCTGCCATCCCATCAGGCATTCCACCAATAATATATGGAGTCAAGTTTCCTCAAGTTTTCTAGCTCTCTATATAATATTCACGTGCCTCTGCACTTCAGCTAGTGGTTTATCTACAATTCTTCTTTGCCGCGTTTTTCTAAGCCGTTTTCTTGGACCTATAATCTTTTTTTTCCGCCGCGTATCATTCTTACGTGAGAAACACATGTTACATGATCAGCAAGCATTTATCCACCTCCCTACCGCTCTTCCTGCAATCAGAATTCATTATTTGCGCCTACCGAGGCATGCCATGCGTCAGTCTATGTTACAGTGCTGGCAATAACTTGACGAAATAACTCCGTCACTCTGATGTTTCACCTCTTCAACTTCTTTCGAAACTCAGGTCGTATATTTGCCATTGGACGGCATCAATCAATCAACAGCAATCCAAGTTGATGTGAAACCCGTAAAATGCGGCTTATGAATGCGAGGAAATGAATATACATCGCGTTAGTCACGTGCTGTGATAAGAGTGAACTTTGAATTATGCAATCCACTTTTCGTAAATGGTGCACGCAACTAAAGGTATCGGAGGTCCGGGTTAGGCTTGGCATAACCTCGGGTTACGCACGACCCCCCAAGGTCCGCGACATATCGTCCAAATATCACCCCCCCCCCTTGGGGGGTGGCCCCTACTTTTCGGGCGCGTTTTTGAGGCCTAGGTTAGTACTGGGTTAGTATGGAGGGCCTCAGCGCGCCTTCGACCTCACCGTTGCCTCGACAATCCATTTTCCAACCCTCCTGTTCTCGTGCCCGCGCTGGCTTCGCGCGGGGCTTCTGATTTTAGGGGTCGTTCGGTTGCAATCTGACGCTTTTGAATCTGAACTGAAAGTCCGGCAGAAAGAACGCGTTCCTTCCCGATTTGACACGCGTCTGTGGCTCTACAAGTTGCACGGACGTGTGCAATCTGAAGCTTTCAGATTCAAATGAGGAGCTCAAGGCTCCTTTTCAAACTGACGCCAAGACCTTCAGTTACGGCGCCTAGGTAATAAAAGATAAGCTTTACTTATTTTTAAAGTAATAAGTATAAGGGGACTTTGTAGATAGGGGGCTATAATGCACAATTACAGGAATAGAATAGATTAGTAAGAGAGATAAATCCTTAAGGAGGTAAGGCCTCTAGGATTATAGAGACTATTTACTACAGGCACGTGCCTTTAGTACGTAACCGGCGACCATTTAAGGGGCGTTTAGGGGTTGTCCTAAGGGCAACCTATCCGCAATAATATCCCTTATATTGCCCCCCCTTTCTTATAGTTAGCCCCTAATTGCTATTACCTTATAGTAAAGGGAGATTATAAGGGCTTGTCCTAGAAGGGATTCGGAGAGATATTAGAGAGATATTAGTATGCCGTTATATATTATCTATCTATTTAACTCCTACTTTAAAATCCTAAAAAAACTTAATAAGGAAAATATATAACTAGAGAAAAGATATAAGGATTATTAGGAGACCTATTAGAAGCCTATTAAAAGCGTACTAGTAACTACTTAGGCTAATATAGGGATTTTTATATAACTTTACTTTTAAGCCTTTATGCCAGTCTATAATTAAATACAAGTATTATAGGTAATTTAGTGTTCTAGTATAGTTCTGTAGAACCTTTTAGTATAAGATTTAACGTATAGAGTCTTAGCTTGTTATTATTTTTAACTACTAAAATATAGTCTATAATTCTTTCTTATAATCCTTTTTTTATAATCCCCTACGTCACTAATATATTACTTCTATATTTGCCCTTAGGCTATTAAATACAGTTAAGGTATTAATTAGTTATTTAAAGAGACTTATTTCTTAAGATTTAGTATATATACTTTTAAATCTAGTAGTTTTATGCCGTATATTTAGTGTAGTTTTATTACCTAGTAAGTAGGGACATTTCGCGATAGTAATTATAGCTATTATATAATTGTTAAGAACGTCTATAATATTAACCTTTAATACTATAGTATTATTTAGGTATAGTTTATTATAGATAACGCCTATAATGGTAATACCTATATTAACTTTCTTATAGTAGAGCTCGGATATAATAAAGAGTAACATTAAGTATAGTATTGTCAGATAATCTGTATTCTCTATAGCGTAGGACGTGCACGAGTCACGTGCACGGGGCACATGCATCGTAAATCTCTTCATAGAGCCCTAGGGGCCCTAGGTCAAGACACAATCAAGATCATCAATCAATTAACCCATTTCATCAATAAATAGCTCTATATGAATTATCTAACAGTTATAAGCCCGGTCCGCCGACACAAGAAGCTATTTAACTATTAATCAATCATTTAAAGAAATTCTACCTCATCGTCAGACTCTAACACCTTATCGTCACAAGACGACCCTAATCAAAATCCTACCTCAATTGTTACAGGACGAGATTCCACGAGACTCCACCTCAATTATCAAAGGACAATCCTGACAACAAGGACGATCCTGATAATAAAGACGATCCTGATAACAAGGACGATCCTAACAACAAAAATACTATCTCAATTCCTATCTGCCTATTAGTTAAATAACTCCACCAATATTAAGGTCGTCTACTATAATTATCCTTAATAAGCTAGAAGACTGGGAGCAATAGATCTAGCAACTATAAGCCCTTATAGATAAATGAATTTAGGCCCATATTAACCTAGCTAAAAAAGTACCTTAATAAGGTCTACTATAAGAACCACCCATCCAAAAGTTATAGATTTTAATAAGAATGCAACCTTATATATATAGCTCTTAACAAATTAGCAGAAAGTGTATAATAATAGTAGATAATACTATAACTAGGATATAAAGTATTTCCTAAAACAGGAAGATTATCTTTAATAGATCCGCACCTAGATTACGTCCACAGTATTAATTTAGAAGAAGCTACTACTTAACCCTTCTCTTACAGTTAAAGAATGGTTAACTTACTTAAAAGAAGACATTAAGCCCTTAAAGAACTTTATAATAAGGAAGGTATAACTATAGTATATAGAATTACTTAAGGGACTTAAGCAGATAAAGGTTACCCTATAGCTTAACTAATAGGAATATATAATAAAGATAGCAGAAAAGTATAACCTTTTATAGATAACTAATAGGATCTGGTTTATAGACCTTATAAGTATAATACAACCTATAAGCGAAACCTATTTTATTATATACACTAAACAAGCAAATAATACCAAAAAGGCTTACTTATTAGAATACCGTAAAGTAGCAATAAAGCTATAGGAAGCATTCGCAACCCTTTTAAAAGCTATACTATCCTTAACTACTAAAGGGAGTGCATTTAACGTAGACTTCGTAGGAGAGTCCGAAGAGGATATCTTTATTACTACTAAGGTCCAAAAGGGAAGAGGGAATAGCTTATCTCGCAGTTAAAAAAGGGCAGGGATAAATTTAACTAAAGAGACGTCTTCTAAAAAGTCGAAGAACCTAAAATGCCTAGTATGCGATATAAGGGGATATACCTTTTCTAACTATTAGTATCTATTTAAGTATAAAAGGCCTAAAGGATTTAATACCGAGGGTATATATATAAAGAAGGTGCGTAAAAAGGTAGAGCATAATAAGGATCTAGCTACCTAAGTGAAATAACTTAAGCTTAAGGAATTAGATGCTAATAAAGCTTAATAATAACAGGATAAGAGCTAGGAGACAGTTAAGATTAAGGGAGAAGCTAATATAATATTCCTAGAATTGTATTACACCAGTTAACTCCATTTACTAAAGCTATTAACTATTTTTAACTTAGGAACCACTCTCTATATCTTTAATAACCTCTCTCATTTCTATAACTTTAGGAAAGCTTTAAGACACAAATATATTATCGCCGGCAGCTTAGAAGTGCCTATACTAGGCTATAGCAATGTTACTATCTAAGTCACAAAACCAGACAAGAGTAAGGGAATCCTATATCTTAAGGACGTTGCCTTTTATACGGACTTTAATACAAATCTAGTGTTATTCTGTCTACTTTAAAAATAAAGGTACTACTAGAACAATAAAGGAGATAATAATCTTCTAGTTCGGAAGGATAATACAATCCTATATTAAATAGAAGAACATTATAGATAATAGACTATTAAGTATATACGACCAGGAAGTCTATTAGCGTTTAATATAAGCTAACTGCTACGCCGTTAACGGAAGCGTAGAGTATTATTAAGAGACATTCGTCTAAATACGAAAGGTAATATATAACTATAGCACCTACGTCTAAGTTATCCAGGACCTATAAGCCTTTATTATTTAGGTGTTAACGCCCTAAGGGTTAAGCTTTAAGGCCCTAGGATGACGGAATGTTAACACTATAGCCTTACTAAAATTAAGCGTTAGGTCTTACAAAGGTTCTTAAAATAAAAAATTAATAAACCTTATCTTAACCTCTATATTAACTGGACTGACCTTAAGGAAGCGTATACCGGATTTATACGAGTTATACTTATCTATAATACCTACTTAGGAAAATCCTTTCTATATTTTATAATAACGCATAGCAAGGAGAAGGAGACACTATAAGTGCTTAAAGATTTTATCTAGTGGATTCGTCTAAGGTATAACCTTAAAGTTAACATTATTAGATTAAACAATAAGCTAGGGAAAAGGAGAACCTTTAAATAGCTACGGACCTAAGGGATTACATTTAAGCCTTCGGCGCCTTATATATAAGCTTAAAATAATACCGCCAAACGCTTAGGGGGTGTAATTATTAAGAAAGTACGTGTAATAAAAATTGCTGCTAATCTACCATATAATCTATGGGACGAGATAGTTAACTATATAGTCTACCTTCAAAATTAAGCGCTATAGGAAAGCAACGGTTAGAAATCGCTATATAAGAGGTTCTATACCTTCCTAGCTAATAGGAGATTAAGAAAGCCGCAACTAGCGTACCTAAAAGCCTATAGCTATAGGGCGTACGTAATAACATTAGACGCCCAGCTAAAGAAGAAAAGGCTAAGCAAGCTAGATCCACGAGCCTATATTAGCTACCTTATCGGCTATAACTCTACTAATATCTATAGGATCTGGATCCCATATAAGGGTATTATTATCTCTACTAGGGATATTATCTTTAACAAAAAGACGTTTTTTAATAGTAAGCAAACGGACATCTTAAAGGATCTATACGCCGAGTTAGATACGCTAATTAAGAAGATTTAACTTCCTAATACCTAGACTAAGAATGAGGTCCTTCTAGAAGATAATAACGAAGTATTTAAACCGTTAATTTAAGAGGAAGACAACAACGCCGATAATAAGCCAGTGCGAACCTTTAATAAGTTAGTAGATCTTAAGCTTACAAGAGCTCTTAAAGATATATATTATACGCCACCTCTAACAAAAGAAGATAAAGAATCTCCATATGCCTTTTACGTCGAGTATCTTATAAAGTCAGATATATAAGGTACTGATTAGGACATTATTAGCCGAGTAGGAGATAGGTTTTATACTTAGGGGGTATTTAACGACTTAGTTAAAGACTTATTTAAGGAAGCCTACAATAATAGGTTTAAAAACTTTATTACTAAAAGGATTACTTTAGCCTATTAAGGCGCCTTTTTAGTAGGAAGGAAGTTTAACCTTATTAGTTAACTTAACAACAGCAGGCTAAAATTAGGTAAAATACGTAATGTTAGACTATAGAGGAAGAACTTACCTTCCCTACCTTGGTTAATCTAGGACCTTAATATACACCCTCTTTAAGATTATTTTTAAGAGGCTTAACGAGCCTACCTCCAATCTTATTATTAAATGAGGTTATTTTAAGAAACGGACAGGAAGCACATAAAGGGACAGCAGATCCTTAGCTTAATATAGGTATTCGTCTATAAGACGGATAAGCACGATTTCCTCTAGAAATATAAGGCACGCTTAGTAGTATATAGAAATCAATAGGCCCTAGAAGACTTACCTATAAGAGCTACTACATTAGCAAGTACAACCATTTAGACCCTAATAGCGATTACCGTAAAATTTGACCTAGAGATAACACAGATAGATATAGTTAACGCGTTTATCTATTGCGATCTTAACAAAGTCGTTTATATAAGGCTACCGCCAGGGTTTAGTAAAGGAAAAACAGATAAAGTACTACGCTTAAGAAAAGCCCTTTACGGATTATAATAATCCCCTCTATTATGGCAAAAGAATCTCACAAGCTTATTAAACGAATTAGGTTTTAAAGAGGTCCCTTAGGAGCCGTACGTTATGCTAAAAGGTAAAATAGTCGTCTTCTTCTACGTTAACGATATTATCTTCTACTACTAAAAGATAGATAAGAAGAAAGCTTAAGAAGCAATTAAGGAGCTAAGCAAGGAATACTAAATAAGTACCCTTAGCGAGCTAAAATAGTTCCTAGAAATCTATATACTATATAATTATAGCTAGAGGCTCCTATGGCTATCCTAAAAAGCCTATATTAAGAAGATAGCTAACTAGTATAAGATAGATCTTAAAGGGCATCTTCTAGATACTCCTATGGCAGAATCTAAACTCCTCCCTACTAATTACTAATTAATCCGTCTAACGCTTCCGTCCCCTAATACAGACCTACTAGTCCATCCTATATCCCTACTAAGAGAAGCAGCTTCTACAATACTATATTAGAGAAAATTGGGTTTAATGCTTTATATAGCCACTACAACACGTCCGGATATTGCCTTTATAGTATTACGGCTAGCAAGGTTTAATTAAAACCCTAGCTAAGAGTACTATTAAACGGCAGATAGAGTAATCTAATACCTATATAGCACGAGGAGCAGAGCGATCTACTATAGAGAAGATAAGGAAAGAATAAACGGTAGAGGGAGAGATATAGGAACAGGACGAGACGACAGAAGAGACGGTAGAAGTGAAGCGCAATCATTTATCTATGCCAGCGATGCATCATTCGCGGACAACTCCGTCGATAGAAAGAGCTTATAAGGATACATTATAAAGCTATTTAGGGGACCAATCGCCTGGAGAGCAAATAAGTAGGATATAGTAACGACGTCGAGCACAAAAGCCGAGTTATTAGCCCTATTACAGACAGCAAAGGAAGCTATCTTTATTAGTAGGCTGTTTAAAGTAATAACGTTACACCCAAACGAGCCCTTAATTATTAACTATAATAATATCTAGACACTCTAACTAATTATAGAAGACACGGCAAAGCTAATTATAAAGCTCCAACACGTTAATATCCATTAATACTAGTTGCGTTAAGAATACGCAATAAGACGAGTGCTATTACAATAGAAAGTGATGAAGGAGATAATCGCCGATAGACTTACGAAGGCCCTGCCTAAGCAGAGGTTCAAGAGCTTCATTAATATAATTAGAATGGTGGATATTAAGGAGCGGCTGAATAAGGAGAAGCAGCTAGAGGACCTAAGGGAGAAGGTTAGGGCGAGAAGGAAGGATTTAGATAAGATTACGGTTCAATTAACGCATTAACGGACATGAGAAGGTGGTTAGCTTCGTCCTCAACCAGGTCAAAGCTAAGGGGGTGTATTAGATAATCTATATTCTCTATGGCGTAGGACGTATATAAGTTATATATACGGGGCACGTGTATTATAAATCTCTTCATAGAGCCCTAGGGGCCCTAGGTCAAGACACGATCAAGATTATCAATTAATTAACCCATTTTATCAATAAATAGCTCTATATAAATTATCTGACAAGTATACTACCTATATATTTAATCTAGTGGCTTAATTAAGTCTATTTTATTACGGACCTTATATCGGCAGTAATACGACTACTAAGGAGAGACACGAACGGGTTGGTTAAGATAATACGGGAGGCGCTAGAACCGATCGAGCTATAGGACGAGGGGTAGCCGAGTCACGTGGTGAGTCACGTTACGAGTTTGGAACGTGGGAACGTAGGAACGTGGAAACGCGACGTACCGATATACTAACGTACCGACGTACTAAACCCTTTACTATAGGGAGGAGTTATATATTTAAGGACACACGGTCTCTATAGATAGTTTCTTTTCTTTATAGTAAATCTTAGAATATAATTAGAGTTAATCTATTAGGCAACTACTCCACTAGTTATATTTACGTTGTTGACTATTCTATACCTATATACCTAGCCCATTAACAAGTCTACTATAGTATTTCCTATAAGGCTTTATTACACATTTACTCCTAAGGTTACGGTAAAAAAAGTTAAACAATATACTACTAAAAGCAGCAGCCATAACGCCGTTAACGGCAGTAACTACATCGGGATTAGGTAACAACACTAGTATAGTGAAAGACACTAACTCTTAGCTAGTTACCGTTAGACAGCTACAGGAAATAGTTAATTAATTAATAGATAATAATAGGATACTTAAAGAAAGGATTAGTGGGATCGGAGTAGCTAAGGTTAAGTTACCCTTAATTAAGCGATTCTTAGGCGAGAAGTTAAAACTTAAAGGATTCCTTATATAAATGCACTTTAAGGTTATATAAGAAGGGGTAAAACTAGGAACGCCTATAGATTAAGTTGCTTACGCAAGACTATTCTTGATAGGAAGAGCACTTAAGTAGTTTAAGCCTTACCTTACGGAGGTATAGGAGTATAGTATAATAACTACTAACTAGGAGGTACAGTATATATTCTTAAGTTAGAGCGGGTTTACAGAACGCTTAATATAGATATTTAAAGACCTAGAGGCAACCACTATAGCAGAAAAAAAGCTTTAAAACCTAGTATAAAAAACTTTAGCAATTAAATATACGATATAGTTTTAAACATTGGTAATATAAGTTAAATGGAACGATAAGGCGCTTATAGTATAGTATAAATAAGGACTTAAAGCAAAAGTCTAGGATATAATTATCCTAATAGAAGATGCGGATACTTTTAGGGATTTAATTAATTAAGTAATTAAGATTAATAATAGGATCTACTAAAGAGAGCAGACTAAGAAGGGTTAGGATAGAGTCCCACAGTTATATAAGGCGTAGGGCACGTAACGATAAAGTTAAAGTTAGAAACTATGGTATGGCGCAGAGCTGATAGACCTAAGTAGTACTAAAGAAAATAAGAAATGGAATAAACGACTATAGAAACCTGGAGGACAAGGATTAAGTAATTAAAGGTTTAATATATAGAGGCCAAACTAGGGATCTTAGCAGCAGAAGATGTTTAGGCGGACTCTATAATAAGAAAAATGGTTTAAAGATATCACGTGTCTATACATTGCTTGGCCGAAAACCCTGCAACTCAGGTATTCAACCAGATGTTCAACACGGTCAA
>Ga0307515_10005098_pt1 | contig 26688 bp, 17 predicted proteins | sample 17_EM_MG_FD_194513 | JGI IMG/M metagenome (GOLD analysis project Ga0307515, IMG submission 194513) | Populus trichocarpa ectomycorrhiza microbial communities from riparian zone in the Pacific Northwest, United States - 17_EM | ecosystem: Host-associated > Plants > Roots > Unclassified | place... | reverse complement strand
AGCAGGGCCGTCGAATAAATACTAGATTTCCAGATTTCCAAGCTTGAAAAGAAAAGAAAAAACCAATGAGTCGTAGCGAAATGGAGCCATGTTTCGAGCTCTATCTACAATCATTGATTTCGGGAGGCTATAGACTCTTCAAGGAGACGAGCTGAGTCTCGAACTGTCGCATCTCGAGCCTGGAGTCTGATCGAAACTGAAACTAGCTCCTCGTCAGCGGCAGCGGCAGCGCCCGTGGCTCGGCACGGTACTCGAGGAGGAAGAGAACGTACGACTCAGTCCTCTGAAGCCAGTTGGAGGAGACGCGAAGGAGTGCAACTCGTTTGACAGATGTCAGCTGTTACAGTCAGGAAACGGATTAAAAACGGATAATCCGCGGATATGCGTATCCACTTTTAGACCCTGGGACAAACACGACCCCACGTTGCTGCTGCACGCCCAAGTCTCCACAAGTAATCAACATGGCGACTTCACGATCCAAGGAAGAGAACCTGTGAGCACCCTCAACGCATCGCGCACCAGATTGCTGATCATACTTCAACCCTTTATATTTTTTTTTTTTTTTTTTTTTTGTGGGTCAGGGAGGTCGCTCTGCGACCGACCCTCCGGAGAGGGACGGTGCCCCATCATCCGGCACGACCTGTTCTCTAGAACTCTCCCTACCATCACCCGCAGGAATCTGGTTTAAGACCCCGTCGCCTGTTGGAGGCGCCAATACACCTCACCACACCGCATGAGGTCTCAGAGGCCGGGAGTGTGGGGGTCGCCTGCAGTTTCAGTGCTGAGGAATACCCACTAAACCTGCGGGGGGCCTCCTGTCCAACATAGGCAAGGTAGCCCCTGCTCACGGGCGAACAGGGACGCCGTACCAGACCGCCCTCTATACGTTTCAAGTCCCCCCTGGACCCCCTTCGCCAACCCACCAGGGCGAGCTCCGGGAGTCACTATCTCGTCCCTTACGGCAGGGAGTAAAACCCGCCTCCAGAGGGGGCGAGAAGGGTTGTCAGGACCAGTGGGCATGTATCTCATCTGGTACTTGCGCGTACCACCTCAATCAAACGCGCCATCCGTGAGTGCCCGCAGTATCGCATCCCTACGACTCACCTGCCCCTGGCCCCCAGGGGCAGCGGCGGGGGAAATATCGGCTTCGATCGCCGCTCTGGACGACTGGGCTCGGGCCGGCCCGGGACACCTAGTCACCCTAACAGGCTTTGGTCCATGCTCGCCAGAGGCCGCTGTGGGCAAATTACCCAGAGTGCCGTCCAAAGCATCTGTCAGAAGGTGTGGGACGAATAAAAAGGAGTCATCATGGATTTCCTTCATCCGCCACCGCCAGAGCAACCAGAAGTAGGTACCAATGAGCCACTCTCTTGCCGGCCTGGACAAGGAGAGAGACTTCTCAGGCTTCTTAAGCGCCTTCGAGGGCTTGACCGCGCCTTGTTCCACCCTCTTCAAGGCAAGCAGGGGGTACCAAGGAGAAGGGTGCCATTCATCTGGGCGAAGAGAACGGCAAAATACGGGGGGAGATACCCTCGCCAGGTGTGTCAAAAGCACCACTCGAAGCGGGGCGACATCATACCTATAACACCCCAGGAGGATATGGTCCAAGGACATGGTGGCTCCGCAGCGACACCTCCGCCCTCGGTCCGACCTCCCATGGTAATTGATACCAAGAACTTGTGTGCCATTCATTTCCCACCATAGCACCTCCCGCAACTGCTCAGGGATGTTCACCCTCCACACATTGGAGATATATAGACCTGGGTCCAGAACCAAACCAAATAGGCCACCCATGGCCACCACCCACCTGTCCGAGAAACGGGTAAAGCGCAGAGTGACCGTGGGAGGGGGTACTGCATGCCGGACCACCAACTTCGTGAGGAAGTCCAAAGGCTGGTGTGCCAGGACAGGGGCGGTATCCACCCACCTGGCGGGCGCCGTAAGTCGACTCAGATCCATTCGTCTGCCATGTACGCGGCCTTGATTTGCCAGAAAATCAGCCATGTTATTATGCACATCGTCGGCGTGCGCCTTGGCCTTGACAAAGGCTAGGCGCCCCGATCTATCCCTAAGAAGGTAGAGAGCGTATTGAAGCAGGCCAGCAGGGACGCCCATGGACAGATGCCTGAGGGAGTCCCCCCAGCCATCTCTCTCCATCGCCAGCAAACCACCTTTAACCAGCCCGAGCACAAAGGAGGAATCAGTATGCACCACCAGGTGAGCGTCCCGCCATGCCAAAAGGCAGAGGACAACTGCAGCGACCTCCGCCACGTTGTTAGAGAGGGCAATACCAAAGAGAGACACCTCATCTTGAAAACCCAGATCGGCTGTCCACGCAGCTCCCGCAGTGCAGGTCTCCAGGCCATTGTTAAGTGCAGAACCATCCGTCCAGACATGAACATCAACAGGAAGGATAATCTTCGTGCCATCGCGAACTACCCCAGCGGGGGGGGTCGTATAAGGCCGAGCCGACATCTGACCTCTATAAGAATCGCCCTGTACCGGCATCACCGGAGGAGGGGCTGGCTGCCCCCCAACGCGAGCACTGCGGCGGGCTACAGGCGCCTCCCCAAGGAGTCGCGCCCGGGCTTTAGATGCTACTCGGACCTGCACCGCAGTGGTCAATAAGGAGTTGTCCGTGAACACCCTCACACATCCCAGGGGGCCGTTCATCGCGGGCCAAACCAGGACGGAGTCATCAGGGGGGAATGAGCAGTGCACACGGCCGGGGGACCACGCCGAGGAGGACATCTTTTCCTGCACCATACAAAGAACACGAAGGCCCTCCTTGTGGTTGGTCGCTGCGACCGGGGGTGAGAATACGTCACCCATGCTTTTCACACCCAACCCCCGAAGTATGGACATCTTCTTCATGACGAACGCAACCTTAGGGATCGCAGGGTGGAAGACCGCAGGGGTCTTACGTCTCGCCCCCAGAGAGGGAGCCGCACAGACAAGATCCAACCCCACCTGCTGAGCAGACAAAAAGGCCTGCCTAACCCTGTCCTGCAAGAGGGATGGCTTAACATGAGCGTTCTGCACGAAGGGATTCAGCCCGGATACGTCTGAGGAGGCACTGGAAAAGGACGCCAGCTTGATATCCTTCCAGGTCCACCGCTTCCAGGGCACCAACTGGGGGCCTGTAATAAGTTCACTAAGGAACTTCAGATCACAAGCCTTCTTCCTGCTACGAAGAGAGGGGCAGTTCAGCCCTCCCTCCGCCAAAGGCACCTCTAGCATCCTATACGCCATGTCCGAAAAACTCCCCCTCACAAACCTCTGTATTTTATTGCTAATCCTGTCCAGGAAACGCCCCGGGATACCGTTACCATCCAAGAGAAAGTGACATCTAGAAAGCATCAGCGCCTTGGCCAAAGCGGCACGGTTAAGCACAGATGCGCCGATTGCGCGCCATTGCTGAATAATACGACTGATATGAGCATCAATCTGCGCCCACCTATGAGCAGCGTGATCATGGCTATCGATCCAGACACCCAACACCCTCAGAGGGCCCCCTGGGGGGAGTATGTAAGCTCCTGGCAACGTAGGCCCAGACATGCTCTGCTCCGCAAAACATTTCACGCGGAAGTCGGGAGGGCCTACCAGCTTGACATCCGTCTTCTCCTGATTGAACTTCGACCCAATCGCATAAGAAGTAGCAACTAGGCACTCATTGATGTCGTCTACCGAATCGTCACACGACAAAAACAAGTTGATGTCATCTGCGTAAAGCATGACCTTCACCGGGGGTAAACCATACAGCGATATACCGTTGACAGCCCGCCTGAGCCTCATCACCAGAGGCTCAATGGAAAAATTGAAAAGAAGGCAGGACAGGGGGTCCCCCTGCCATACCCCACGTCGAAGGCTGAACCAGCCGCTATAGCCACTGTTAATGCGGACTCTTGACCTGCACCCGGAAACGACATCCCTGACCAGGGCCACCAGCTCCTTGGGCACACGCAGGGCGTCTAGAACCTGCAGAAGCCAGGCCTGGTCCACTCTGTCATATGCTTTGGCCTGATCCAGGCTAACTATGTAACCAGGACTACCGCTGGCATCGCTGAGGTGCGCCACCTCCGAAGCCAGCCTAGTGTGCTCCTTCATCAGCCTCCCAGGCACAAACCCTTTCTGGTCTTCGTGCAACTTGGCCACGGCCCAAGGCGCCAACCTCGCATTCACGAGATTAGTATACATTTTGCAATCGGTGTTCATAGAGGATATCGGGCAATAATTCGACACCAACGTCGGGTCCCCCTTCTTAAAGAAGAGGCTCACATTAGCGTCCTTAAAACCCAGTCTAGCCGTGCCCCGGGCCCGGAGATCACACGTCAATTCCAACAACACACCCCAAAAGACGGGCGGGGGTGAGGATTCCTTCTGTAAAGAGTCCAGGAGAGACGCCAGCTTCTTCCAGAAATCGTAGGGTATACCGTCAGGCCCTGGCGCTGTGTTAGGCATTTTCTTCCTCAGGGCTAAGGCCTCCTCCTCCGTGAAAGGCCCCAAAGACACGTCGGTGGGATCTGGACGACCACAGTACTCCTCCCGCAATTCCTGGAGCAGAAGCTGCTGGGAGGCCAGTCTGTCCACAAGCAGGGGCTCCGGCGTATGAAGATCCTCGAAGTATTCTCTCGCCACAGATGCCATCCCGCGCAGGTCTGTATGAGCGTACTGGCTCGAGGGCCGGCGCAGGCCCTCCACCGAGACGGAGGCTCGGCTGCCTCGCTCGTCGAGCTCCTTGTTGGAAGACTGTTTGAACCAACTGGACGTGCGATTCTTGGCCATGTGTGCAGCTTTCCGCTTCGCCACAGCGCCGAGGGCCAGTTGCCTCTGGTCCAAGAGGTCCGCCACCGACGACTTGGGTTTGTCCACGGGTCGTGCTCCCATCCCCGCCAAGGCAGGCGAAGGGCTACTATGGCCGCCAGAGGAGGCGCAAACTGGGACCTGCCATGGGGACGCAGCACCAGGCACAAAGCTCGGCCGTGGTCTACAGGGGCGAACTCCTCTCGACGGGACCGCCTCAGGCCAGACGGGGGCCACGTCATCCCTGGTCCGCGGCACAGATTCAGGCTGCACACGAGCCGCCGCGCGACGCATGGCCGCCGCCGCCTTGGAGGGCGACAGAGTCTCCTCCTTCAGAGCCCGCCTCCAGTCCTTCTTACTTGCCTTATGCACTGCTTTGGACGTGGCTATGCCGGCGCATAGTACATCTTCTTTAAAAGCGGTCCACCTCTCCAGGGTCATTGGCCCACCCGCAGTGGACTGCGACCAGGAGGCCAGCACCTTAGGCCAGAACGTGCGAGACCGGGCAAGCAGGTCCAAGGAGGGAAGGCGGGGTGCAGGGACCGCCTTCTCGACGCGCGGCCGCAAGCGAGTTATGTCGGCCATGATCATCCTGTGGTCGGACCAATTAGTTGCGACAGGAATTGGCTTACAAGCGGACCATCCCTCAGTAGGCACATATATGCAGTCAATCCTCGAATAGGACATCCCGTCCTGGGTTTTCCCACTCCAGGACCACAACCTAGGAGAGGCTTCGTCTCCCGCAGCATCAGTGAACTTGCAGAGCGCCCTGATATCGTTGAAGACCCTGACAAGGGGGGCGGCCCTGACATGAGACTCCCAGACAGGGAAACGGTCACCAGAAAATTCCACAAAGTTCCAGTCTCCCGCAGCCAAGCATCCTTCCCAGGATACACCTGGGCCGGAGGCAATGAAGAGCCTCAACCTTTCCCGGAGGAGACCAAGGAACTCTCCGAGAGAAGCGAACCCTCTCGAGGTATTCCCGTACACGCCCAGGAGCCAGAACTCCTCCCTGCTCTGACCATGCGCCACTCTAGTGATCATGGCGTACCCAGGCACAAGGTCCTCATGAGCAACGGCTCTCCAGCTAGACTTAGCGCCCGTGACTAGCGCAATACCGGCCCTTGACGCCATACCAGATTGCCCGAGAATACGAACCGACGGGGAAGTAACCAGAGTCTCCTCGTGAGTCTCCGTCAAAAGGAGGAGGTCCAAACCTTCTAACACCAGGAGCCGCTCTGCAAAAGGCAGCTTCCGCTGCGCCTGATCAGACTTCCTGAGCTGGCCACACATGTTCCACGTGGCGATCTTAAAAGTTCTATTCTGCAAGACAACTTCAGGAGTAGGTGACCTGGCATTGGGCATGGCCCTCGTGCCATCTAGAGGCGCCCCCGCGCAACCGTTGGGCACGAGGTTCGAGCCCGCGGTCGAAATGGGACGCGGATTGCCTTTGGTTCTGCCGACGCTCCATTGTGACGCCGGCAGGAGGGGGATTTCGCATGATTGGTTGTTTGTGACACCGATGGCCCCCACGCCCACCGGGGGGGTACCCGCTGTCCCCCCACCGTCGCCGTCAGCCCCTCGGCCCTGAGCTGGGTAGCCAACAGCCTGTGCGGGACGCCTGGAAGTCGCAAGTTTGATGTCCATTACCGCTAAGAGGGGGATTGCCCCGGGAGTGACCTGAAGAACGAAACAAAATCTATAGGGGAGGTGCGCCGGGGGGCAGCTGACCACACCTCCCATCGGGTGAAACACCGAAAGCTAAAGCTAAAAGAAATCAAACAGAGAAACCATTGGCGCGAAGCCAGTCGCAGACATATATGAGGAACAGAAGGAGCCACATTATGTCAGAAGCAAGACCATACCAAACCGAGACACCAAAACCAAAACAGCCGTCGCAGACCATACAGGACAAACCGAAATCACTCCTCGCTCTCCTTGCCATCTTCCATGAGCGCACGCTCGGACTCGATTTGGGCGAGTATGTCATCCCCTTTCTTAGCGAGCCGCGCGGCCGAGACACCCGCTTTCCATTTCTTCTCTTTGTCACTCTTCTCCTGGGCACGAGACTTGGCTTTCCTAGGAGCTCACCCACCAGCTCCTTTGGCAAAAATGGGGTGCACCTCCTTCCCTTTCGCGGTGGGGACTACGTTGGAGTACGCACTCCTGGCATCCGCGGCACTGATCCTCGAACTGGTTGGGCTGTGTGTGCCAGCTTGGTGCTTCATATTGGTGACAGACCAGGCCGCGAGGTGGAGGTTGCGGTCGTTCCACAGCTTCCCTCGAACCTTGGGGAACGCCAGCAGAAGGGGAGACATGGCGATGTACATGGAAGGGGAGCCCGAGACTCGGATAGCGAGCCATGCCGCCGCGGGAGGGGAGATGTACCCGTCCGACAGTAGGACTTGCAGGACAGTAGTCGCCGAGTCCCTGGGGCTATCAGGATCGCAGGGGGTGGCTGGCCCAGCCACAGCTTCTATCGCCTTAAAATCCGGCTGCGCCCTCAAAACTCTGACAGCTGTGGTGAAAGCTTTCTCATCTGAGTTGCATTGACCCAGCTTATAAACGTAGTCCACGAAGCGGGGGGTAATTTCTCGGGTGGCTGTGGATATACTCGCCAACTGGTCCCACATGCTGACGACACTGGGATCGTCTGCCACACGATGAGCGCGGATGGATACCGTGATTTGCCACCATTGCCATTCGTAAGCCGCCGTCGCGGGGTCGTCGTATATGAAATCGGGCGCCGGAGTGTCAATGTCCACCACGCCTCGGCTCCTGGCGTGCTTGAGATCGTTCCACTCAGCCGTGTGTTCAAAAGTTCTGGCCAATCCGTAGAAGGATAGCAGGAAGTCCCCTTTATAATGCCGGAGGGAGCTCTCCACTTCCTTCACAGGCGCCGAAGGAAAAGCCTTGGACAGAATCTCTTTGGCCTTAGTCACCTCAGACACAGACTGCATCCAAGCAGACGCCGCCGATAAGTCCCCATTCACTTTGTTCAGCACAATGGTGAACGTCTCGCTGTTAACGGATGGGAACAGTCCCGCCAGGTGGGCCAGGCTGTCAGCCAAGGAAGGGTCGTCATAGGTATCGGAGGGGGGCGACACGACATAAGACGGCTCTTGGGTCAGCAGGGCAGTGCTAGACTGAGTAGGAGCGCTTGCTTTAGGGGGGGAAGGAGCCGGGGCCGCTTTCGTAGGCCTGGGCACGAGTTCCTCAGGAAGGACGCCTGCAGCCCTAATCAGGGCGCTGCCCTACAGAGGCTTGATGTGTGAAAAAAGGATGTCGTCGATTTCGTCGCCATGGCTGACGAGGGGGTTTGGCAACACCGGGTTCACTATAGAAGGCAAGGGGACGCCCGCCTCAATGTCCATAAGATCTTCAGCCAAAGTGCGACCCATAGCCATCGAGGAGAGGGCTTGATTAGCCAGAGAGTCGACCGGGATGGGGGCGACGATAGTAAGGGGCGAGGGGCTAAGGAATAGGGGCTCCGAGGGGGCTTTCACAGCCGTAGGGGGGGCAGCAGGGGGCGCCGGCTCCAGGACGACATCAAGCAGGCTATCAGGCCAGGTGTATGTGGAGGATTGAGTGGGCTGGGCGGGCATGGGCGGGCAGGGCACAGGCGCGTAGTACTTGGCCATACTCGAGTCATGTGCGGTGATGGGGACCTCCACGGACTCCTGAGAAGCAGCGACGGGAACTGCGACAGGGGCGGGCTCCCAGGAGTCGGCCAGTGCTGGAGCCTCGAGGGGCGCGCGAGAAGTGCCAGCGGAATGTGCAGTGGGAGCCGCAGTGGGCGTAGGCGTAGCGCTGACATGTGATTGAGAGAGCACCATGGCGCTCAGGATGGCAGGGGTCACGTACTGTGCATCACCAGCTCACTCGATGGGGGCACTAGGCAGTGCTGCGAAAGGGTTAGTCTAGGAAAACGTCGAACTCAATAAACCCCAAGGGGGCGCGAAAGACATACAGGTAACAGGCATGTCTGCCGCAGGCGTGCCATGGCGCTCAGCACCATGGGCTAGAGGAGGCATAGTGCCAGTGGGGTCTAAACCAACTCGCATTAGAGTGGTACGGCTATCATGGGGTAGTAACTTACTGCCTGTGGGGCTAGTAGAGTAACCAGATGGGGGACGAGTAAACTCGTCAACTAAAGTCTCATTCGAGATGTCCGCTGGCAGGTGCCCATCCCGGCGAAGGGAGAACAAGACGGGGTGTATCGAACTGCCGAAGAACTTGCACACTGAGGCGATCAAACCCCTGGTGAGCCCTACGACTGGATTGGCGTTACCCAGGAGGCGCCCACACAAGAAGTTTGACAAAGCGGTTACCCGCCCAGGCTCTATCTGTTCCAGGATGCCCTCGTCATCCGACTCCTCCATATCCACATCCTTATCCAAAGCCTCCTCCTCGACAATCGAGAGGGCAGGAGGTGCAGCTGACTGCTCCGCTGGGCGGGTGTGGCGGGGCACAGCAGCGCTCTTAACTGAGGGGGATGGGGGCACCCTGATCGGGATCTGCCACGTCGCCTTCTCGAGGTCGAGCACCCGTTCTCTGGCCTTCTTGTTCAGTACCAGGCTCCTGGCCGGCATGCTGATGATAGACAGGCCTCCAAGCTTCATGAAAGGAAGAGGGCATTCCGCCGTAAAATGGTCAGAGGAGTAGCAACCTTGGCACGCATAGGGGCGTTTAGCGGACCATGACGGCTCGAAGTTAAGGATCGGCGAAGCGTCGGGCACCGAGCCGTGTTTGTGGCCAAACTCCATAGACCAGGGCCAGTATACATCCCCGGAATCCAGCGTAAAAGTTCCCCTAAACTTAGAGGTGGCGCCTCCTCTCCTAACACCCAGGACCCGCCACCCCAAGCGGACCTCGTCGGTCTCAAATTCCAAGAGTCTCTTCCTCATTTGAAGGAAAATTGATGTCTCGTCCGCCACAGAACCTTTGACGACCCACTCCAGGTCCCTGGCCCTGCTCATAGGGGCGAAACGCCGGATCACATAGACCGCATTTGTCTCGGACAGCCTCATGAGGTCGAAGGCCTGAGCCTCTTTCTCTCCCTTGGAGCCCGAAGGTACAGTGCAGAGCATCCAGTCCTGCCTGGGGCTCATCCGTTCAAAGTGAACCTCGCACTGCCAGCGTTGGGCGAGCTTGGAGCGGAGCAGCGACAGCTTAGGATCCTTGAACATGGGACCTAGCTGCGCCACCCTAGCAAACATGAAATGATACCCAGGCTTGTTGTACACGGCCTCAAATTCTGACCAAGTCCAGCTCTTGACGGGCTCCAGGGGATCTTCATAACGGTTGTTCCAACGGGCTCCTCCCTTCAGAGTCAACTTAGACAACTCGTCACAGGAGTATAGCTCCAGAGGCCGGGGGAGATAGAGCTTGGAATCTACCTGATCCCGCATGATTGGTTTCAGGCTGGCGATCGGCGCTTTACCCACGACCACTGGAAAAAGGGGGGCTGTGCGGGCAGCGTGGTCCTGATAGTTAGTCTCAGGCCATAGCTCCTTGAAGGATGGCCTCGGGGCACTACGCGGGGGGGGGGCATCTGGAGCGACAACCGAGGGGGCAACCTGCTCTGTCTCCGCAGGCTCCTCCGCGCCATCCATCTTATCCACTAGGGCTTCCTGCTCTGCTATACATGCCTCCAAAACATGCCATTGAGATTCTAGCGCCGGAATACTCATACCTGGCTTGGGCGCCTCTATATCTCGGTCCAGCTCTTTAAGGGCCGCAACCATACCTGTCAGCTCGTTAGAAGCATCTGCGAGCGCCTCCTCCCGCTGCCGCTCTTCCTCCTGCTGGGCCGAGGCAGCGGCCTGTACCTTCTCCAGTAGGGGATCGAACTCCGCCTTTAGTGTGGGGACAAAGCCCTTCCTGTCAAAGCCTGCATCCTTCTTAGCCCTGTTCAGGAAGGATACCAGCTCGGACCAGGCGGGCTTGGTCAAAGCCGCCGGGTATTCGTCTAGGACTGCGCGGAAGCCATTCATAGCATCGTCAAGGGGGTCTGATATCGCGGCCCTCCACTTCGCGACCGGGGAGGATGGACGGCGGGCCTGATGGTCCGTGGAGTAAGGCGCGAACGGTACATACTTGTTTTTCCCTTTGCCTTTCCCCTTGCCCTTCTTGTGGGAAAAGCCCGGGGGACCAGCGTCATACCTGTGCGCATCACGCAAGAGAGCCTCCTGAGGTGGAAGGGGCGCTCTCGGGGGCGGGGGACCACGCGCGACATTCGCCGAGGCAACCTGGGGTGCCCGGAAAGCGGGAGGAGGACAGGAGGACCCAGGGGACATGGGCCTTCCCCATGATGCATTAATGTAAGGCAGGCCTGTACGGGGCAGCGAGGGGCCAGCCTGTGGCAGCTGAGCCCCGACCACCCAGTGGCCAGGGACGTCTAGGAGCGCGGTGGAGCCGGGTGAACGGGTGGTGACTAGGTGGAATAAACCATTGCGTTGAGGGAGGACAAAAGCATATCGTTGCTCGATGAGAGGGGAGTTCCTGAGGGCGAATACCGTAGGATAATACCCGAGGGTCCAAACTGCTCTGTGGACGTTGCATTCTTGGACAGCCACCAGGTAGCAGAGCCCAGGAAGAAATCTGGGATGCGAAATGGGGCGCCAAGGAGAGTTTCTTTCGGCCACGCCGACAGGCATGAAAGGAGGGGTGGCAGCCGCCGTCTCCTCCAAAACCACGTCGTCCAATATATCCGTATGGGAGAGACCCGTCGGGGCAGGAGTGGGCTTGCGGCGCCTCGTCCCCCTACGAAGAGGGGCACAGGGCCGCTCCGAAGCTTGAGGTTCGCCAAATAGGCACATATTGATGATTTCGATGGCCTCCGCCTCAGTGACAAGTCGCGCGCGTTGAGCGGGGGTAGTCATGGTAACTGTAAGAATCGTAGATGCGTAAATCTGGAAAGAAAGGAGGAATATCCTCAGGGTCAGCAAAAATTCCATCTACTCGAAGGAGTAAGTGAGAAGAACGACTGCGCTCCGACTCGTCGCCGATCAGAACCAGAAAACAACGGTAGCTTTAGTGTGGGTACCACCACAGTGCAAGGAGGATTGGTAACGCAGGTACCGCCTGCGGGCGCTTTTGTTACTGGCAGATCCAGGGGACCGATCACAGAGTTGGGAGCTTCCACGCCATCTCACTGGGTATGGGCCCAGGCGGCTAACAGCCCCGGCCATTCGGGGAGGCAGCTGTTAATCATTCCCTGACAACTCCGCTGAGCTGGAAAGGGTGGGCTCGGCATCTCCATCCGTGGGGGTCCCGAAGAACCGATCCACTAAAGCCATCTGTTAAACCACTGGCTAGGATTCAAGTGGAGCGTGGCCACTAGCTTTTATTCTCGTGTTTGACCATCACGCGGACGCGAGCGCAGTTCTCAATGCCCAGAGCTCCTGAATCCACCCCAGAGGGAGATCGCAATGAGCTAGGGGTCCAAAAGGACCCCCACATCCCGTTTTTCAAGTGGAGGGCCACCTAGCCATTTCTCATTTATTACTGGTAGATGCAGCACCAAGCGCGGTTTAGAATGAGTGTATCGCGCCAGCACTCCGTAGGGAAAGACTCCCAAGCTGAGTGGGACCCGCCCCCTTGTGCAAATAAGCTCAGGGGCTCCCTCCATGGAGACCCAGCTACTGGGCTCCACTCTTCCCGCAGCGTTTACTGTTAGAATGCCTCCGCACACGCCGCGCCTCACCACAGGCCGCAGCATCCAGAAGCCTGCGTGCCGGGAGGGTTATGACAAGAGTCCATGGCCGTTTAGTATACAGAGTGTGGCATCTCTGTGGGGGAAAGACTCCCTAGGTAGAACTAGGGCTGGTCCAGCAGCGCCCTTAACGTACGCTCGCGCCAGCGATGCGCCGCCTTCCCAGCCCCAGGAACTCTCCTGGTTTCAAGTGAGGGGGCACTGACCAATTGAGGGGCGGTGTCTACCCCAGCAAGCAATAGGCCAGCTTCGTGGACCACCATGGTGGGGCACGTTATGTCCATGGCATCCTAGAGATGCACCATAGTAAGGATGGGGGAAAGGAAAGGACGTCGTCCGGAAGCATCGTCCGTCGTCCAAGATGACGGATTACTGCGTTGCCGTCCCTACTCTTGAGCAGAGGGGTGGGGGCGCGCTGTTTCCAGACGCCCCAGCTCTGCTCATGGAGGGGATGCCATATGCCCTAACGGCACGCCCGGCAAGGTGAGAAGACCCCCGCAGACGGCCGGTTTGGCTAGGCCGAGGCCCCAACATTTGGGGACGGCTGGCTACGCAAACGGTGCTGTGAAATCCTCGGTCTAGGGGGCAGGACAGTGGGTCGCATGCACTCTAAGCTGCAGGGACTCGCGAAGCCCAACCGACTGTCCATGCCTAGACCCGCAGGGGAATGCCCGAGGGTGGTCAGCAGCGAGCCACAGGCCAGCCACGTAGCGTGGAAGATTGGGGAGAAACTTACAGGGCAAGGACCCCCAGGGTATACCCAGAGGACCGAGGACTGAATGGCCGGCCACGCACAGCCGCGGGCGGTGCAAACGCACCACCTCCGCGAGGCGACCAGCGAAAAGCCAGAAAAAAGCGGAAGAGGTCCGCAGACGAGGGAAACGACATACCAAAGGGACCAAAGGCCTGGGATGGCGAGGGGGGACCCGAAAGAAAGCCCATCCGCCGAGCACTGCATGGGGCAGCACCGGCTCAAGCACGTCGTGGACAGCGACGACTGAAAACGGCGACGACGAGTGGAAATGGCAGGGGGCCAGCGCCCGAGGTCAGCTGCAACCCCCCAGCCGAGCAACCGCGACCACCATTCGCGTTTCGAAGAGAAACTTACCGCCTGGAACTGCGTGGAAGTTGTGGTCAGGTCCAAGCTACTTCAAGCCTTTATCTAGACCATATGCGGCGTTTCACTTTAATTCCGGCGCATACCACTGATCTCAACCATCATACAGAAATTACACTCCAAGTCATTCCAAAGCTGAAGTACACCCTCAGGTTGTTAGTCGACAATAGGGAGAGAGAATTACTGAGGATAAACAACCAGACCTGGGAACCAGCGAAACCCCTGTATGCCCCTTGTTTGTTTGATACATGCAATTGCTAAAGTCTGTGCATATGTAGCGATGCATCTCCGACATCCCAGATGCGCGTCGAGATTCAAGTGCAAAGCAGTCATGTCCCATGGAGGAAGAAGGAACCGGGTAGCAAAGAGATCGACTGTCAAGCGCTTTTCAATGATTATTGGAACACCACAGTCAACGAGTTCTTAGTACCGGGTCAGTTGGAATCACCAACCAGTCCTTTCATCGCTGACCGAGAGGGCGCAGCGGATATTGATGCTGGGAAACATAGTTGTTCTCTGGAATTACACTTCTTTGCAGAAGTTACCATTCGTCTTCCGACAATTGTTCACCGCGGGCTACTTACTGTTCGCATAGACGGGTGATCTACGCTCCTCGCTCCATGAACTCGAAAGATTGTTAAGGGATTACTCTCCACTGATGACAGAATCGACAGAGAAGGCTCTGGAAAAGGGTATCAAATTCGGAGCTGCATTCTCGGAGGTCGGTTCTCAGTTTTCCCATATCGAAACCATCAAGACGTTGACATAATCTAGTTGAATGAGATAGCAAAGGCTGCCTTCAGTGTTACCCAAGTCACGTTTGAGGTTTGTTCCCGTTCCTGCGCGTCAGAAGACCTAAGCCTAATGGCCCCCTCTTCCACGGAGCGGAAGAGGCCACCCGTTGATAGATTGAATAGATACCAGGGTCAGCTGACTGAGAACGCGTTTTGGTGCGTGACGGGGTGACAGGGTGACGAATGTTGGGTTTGAGGCTGGGTCCAGATGGCGCGTCGCGAACGTTATGAAATGGTTATAATCTATAATAATAAATAACCTTTATTACATATAAAATTGCCGGAAAATGGCATATGGCGTGATGGCCACTGTGTTTGAGGCTGGATTAGAAGGAATAGGTTGAGGCAGATTTAACATTTGATAGATCGAAGACTGTAAAATATAGTATGGGTGGTAGTGCGCGTAGTGTACCAAATTTACTTGCAAATAGTTATCTCCACAATCACTGAGGCTCAAGCACAAACGTGACATTCAAACTCCGCTTGCCTCATGTCCGTCTTGAACCCAACATTCCCTGCTGCCACCATGGAACAAGCCCCGCTCTTCCATTGCTGTGATTGCAAGAAAATAAAACCCAAGGACCAGTTCGCAGTACGCACAAGGAACAATAAACATGGGAAAAAGGGCGAGCCATCATCCAGATGCTCCTCCTGCACGGCGAAGGAGCACGACAGATGGATAATTAGGAAGCGAAAACGCGATGGGGAGGGTCTTGACCCATCTGAGGATCCAGCAGAGCCCAGTCCCACCATATTCATTGAGCAATTCACGGCTCTGCTCCATGAACAAGCCCTTGCAGACGACATCTGTTGCTCTGCACGCGTATCAACTCAAGGACTGACTGGAGAAGTGGATGAGATATGTAAAAAACTTGTTGGGCGCGTGTGGGAGGCCACTGGGTTCAGGTTCACGTATGGCTGGTTTCCACTTGAGGAACAATGGCTAATGCTCCCATTATTCAATTAGGTACAAGACGAAAATCCTCTATAAGAATGGGAATGTCAAGAGAGTGTACGAATGCTGCCAATCGACAGCCAGCGAGAAGCGACTCAAGATGGGGCCTGAACCAGGCAAGCAAGGCAGGGACACCCGCCGAATGGCTCGCTTCCCTTGCAATGGCGTGCTCTATGTGACGGCGCGGAATGGATATTTTGATTGCGCATTGAAGCATGCTCTCAAACATGTGCGCTATAAAGATATCACAATCCCTGAAAAGTGGCGTCAGTTCATTATAGACAACCACAAGTATGGACCTACGAAAGTAAGCGCTCCTTGCTTCATTCAATTGGTGATAACTGAATAAACTGGTCAAGATTTGGCGTGAGATCCTTCAGCGCACTGCGGGTGGAAAGGATATTGCGTTCACTCAGAAGGCAGTCCAGTACTATTGGGTATGCGAAGGTACCCATGCATGGAAGTGTGCCGACGACCCAATTGAATCGGCACGCATCTGGTGCCAGACACTTGGTGCTCAGGAGAAGATCGAGGTGGTGGAGATAGACCCTGTGTCTCATTCGAAGGCCTTTGCATTTGTTGTGAAGGACTTCATGGAGGCATGGGTGAGGAATGCCGATTCATTCCTTGTGGACTCGACATGTAAGTATTTCAAATAGCCCTCTATTTCCAACACTAAATAAGTTGGTAGTTAACACTAACAAGAGTAATATGGAGCTATTCTGTGGGATGGCTGACATGCTCGGTGAAGGATTGCCCCTCTCATACCTGTTTGTGGTCACCGATGCGGACGCACCACCACATACGAAAGAGACGGTTCTTGTAAATTGGATGGAAGCTCTGAAGGCCTGTGGGATTACCCCGGAATTCACCTTATCTGACAAGGACCAGTCAGAAATCAATGCGCTTCGTCGAGTCTGGCCAACAGCCAAGCACCAATTATGCCTCTGGCATGTCCTACGAGCGTTAAAGCGTCGATTAGCAAATAATCGAGAGCCCCCAGCATTCTATGGATCAGTGGATGCAAATCGGATGTTCGCATTCATTGATCCGGCATTTCTACCCTTGGGACAGATAGCTGCAAATGACCAGGTATGCTTACATACTTCGAGTATATGGCCAGCCATACTTACTGACTGTAGGCGGCCATCCAATCCCCACCCGAAAAACCAAGACACCCAATCCGGCTCCTCCACCAAGGCCGTCCCCCAGTCTATACTCCGGCACTCACTGTGAAGCTAAATGTCCAACAACATGCTGGAAGTGGGAACGGAGACCTGTTGCCACCTGAAGACTTGACCGGAGTGGAGGAGGGGACTTTTGTTCCCTTCGAACAACACTGGGACAGTGAGGGTGAGGAGGAGCTTAGTGAGATAGAAGCGGATGTGATCTTTGAAGCTGAGAAGTTGGCAATGGATGAGCAAGATGAAGACACCGAGGACCTGAATGACGACTTGGGTGAGGATTCGGACATTGACACTGAGAGTGATCAGGAGGGCAGTAATGACGACCCCGATTATATTCCAAGCAGTATTCGAGGGTCTCACGGGCATTTCAGAGTGTCTCGCAGGGTTCCCGGAGCCTCAAAATTATCCAAGACATTGATGCTCAAGCAAGCGGCCAATGAAAGGCTCAAGGAGAATGTAGCATACATATTCTGCCCTCTTCCACACCGACCCCCCATCCTCCGTCTACTGGCAAAACATTTCTGCCAACATCCCCTTCTCCCAGAACGGCATGGCCAACCTCGATCGTCAGATCAAATCTACCGCGATGCAGTGTATGAAGCGTACCTGCATTGCAAAAACAATCACCTCCATGAAGTTTGGGCGTACTTGTGGACAAACTGGTACGCCCGTGACAAATGGAGGCTCTGGGCACGATCAGCATACCCCCATGCCATCCCACGGAAGCGAACGACGATGGTGGTTGAGGCTATGTGGCGAAACCTCAAGCGTTTGGTCCTTCACCTTCATAATCGTCCGAGGGTTGACTTCGCCACCTACGCCCTGGTCACACAAGCACTCCCTGGATACAGGAACAAGGTCGTCAGGATCCTCGATGATCCTCGTGAGGGCCGGGCTGCCACCCTTCATGGCGAGCAAATCCCAATCAAGAAGGCATGGCTCATACTCCGCAACAGGGAAAGCAAAGGGACATACGATACAGATGTTCTCCACTGGACGTGCTCTTGTGGTGCACAGAAGTACCACTCGTACCTTCTTTGCAAGCACCTCGTTCAAGCCGTCCGTTGCCCTGATGCAAATTGGTGGGCTACTGTTGTACGACTCCCCACCCCGCCCTTCTATAATGTCCTCGAACTTCTATCACCTGAGGATCGAGCCAGGGCACCAAAACCTCAGGAGCATGGTAATCGCTCATGGCTTGCAAGACAACTTGGCCATAACGCACCCACTGTGTCCCCTGAACCAGTATGTCTTACTTATTTCTGATGGTTTCGCACTGACATATACTGAGTAGATACATTCCTCGCCTTCCCGATCGCATCCCACTGGTGCTGATGGCATACTACGAGAGAGCGATCCAAGCGGTTTCTCACAGGTAATTAGTTCTTCATTTGACCAATATTGTATTATATGATGGTTCCCTAGCCACTATCACGGCAAGAATACTATGAAGACTTTATTGCAAACCTTGAGAAAGCACGCAAACTTATGGAGTCTCAAAGACATCAAGCATCACTTCAATGGCTCGACAACATTAGAGAACAATTCAAGTCCGGATTCAAGTGTGTGGACGACAATTTGAAGCATGCGAACCGCCGTACATGCCCAAAGACCAATGAAACTGACTGCCGAAGGCAGCCACTGCCCAGAAATGTAACAGGATACATGTCTGTTGATAAGTAGAACTGCCCCAGGTAGTTTTATTTCGTTGTCATTCGCTCCGTTTGCCAGTTGATTGTACATCGTGGCAGCATTGTGTATCAGTTATCATTCATAATAGTTGTGTTACAGAGAACTACAAGTAGTGTACATGAAACGAATATGCACTTTTCACAACCCGCCACAGAGCTTTGCGGCTGGACTGCTCGCAACAAGACCCGGTGGTACTTACCCAAATTTTTTGGCCTATACCTGGCGCACTCTCTCTCTCCCTGCCCTCCTCCTCCAGTGCGAAAGAAAGGAGAGGTCAGGGGGAGTTGCACCTCGACGATCGCGTCCAACCACCCAACTGCCATTTTTGGCTAACGTGCCCCTTGCCGCCGGTTTACAGACCGCCATGCCCCAAGCCATTTTCCAGTGTTTTCATATGTATTATAATTTTGGTTTATTATATATTAACATCGTTCACCGACACGCCATTTCAAAGGGCTGGCCTCAAACGCAGCCTCAAACGCAACGGCCGTCACCCATTTGTATACATAATATTTATTTATTTATTTATTAGCTTTTATGATAAAACCAATTATATTACCATCGTTTGCGACGTGCCATTGCGACGCGCCATTTCACAGTGGCTGGACCCAGCCTCAATCCCAACATTCGTCACCCCGTCACCCCGTCACGCACCAAAACGCGTTCCCGGTCAGCTGACCCCGGTTTCTATTCAATCTATCAACGGGTGGCCTCTTCCGCTCCGTGGAAGAGGGGGCCATTAGGCTCAAGTGTCAGAAGCAGAGGTGACGCCCGGCTGTTCTAGCTTTTGCAGGAACAGAACAAGTACGACCAGATGCCACTAGACTTGTTGGATCGGTTGGAGCGCATTTTGTTTTTTGCAGATAAAGTCGCAGACGAGATCAGCGATGAAGAGACCGAAATCTTGAAGAAAACAATCTCAAAAATGTTCAAAGTAATGGAAAACGTCGCAGAATGTTCGTGCGACTATGTCAAACGTGGGCGTTTCGGTGAGCAGTCGGCCTTTTTGAATCTCGCAATGCTAATGATCGCAGAGAGGACATTGAGGGGGCTGGCCCACTCGCATCAGATCGAAGAAATAAGCAAAGAGTTGACCAAGGTCATTGAAGATTTCGACCGTGCAATGGATGTTGAGACCCTCCGCCTGGCTAAGGAGTCCAGTAAGCATTGACCTCAATCTGATGATAGTGTATTCTCAATTATTTTGTATAGAATTAGTTCAGCAAGACCTATGGCTTGAGAAGCGGCTTAAACCTACCAGAACTAGCTATAACCATACGCTCTGCTGTATGAAGGGAACCCGCCAATCTATCCTCAATCAAGTCGTTGCCTGGGTAGCCAATGGATCGGGGTCGAACAATACATACTGGGTCTACGGCTTACCTGGAATCGGCAAGACGTCGTTGTCTCACTCAATCTGTAAAACACTCGATGAGCGAAATCAACTGATTGGAGTGTTTTTCTGCCAGAGAGATGACACGAATTCGAGCGAGCCTAGAAACATCATTCCCACTCTCATCTATAAACTCGCCGAAATCTCCCCGACTTTTCGAAGGATTGTGGCAGAACAACTTCGCAGTAAACCAAACCTGACAACAGAGTCGATGACAGACACACACTTCCTCGATTTCATCCGCTCGACGCCTAGCCAACCCAATGAGCATCCTTGCGCCTTTGTTATTGATGCACTTGATGAGTGTGGCAACAATCGAAGTCGCCAAGATGTCCTAAAGGCCCTGACCGACGCAGCCGCACTCGCTCCGTGGCTCAAGATTATCATCACCAGTAGACCCGAAGCCGATATCGAACGCTTCTTTCGTGATCTCACTGGCTCGTCACATTCATCGTACGATCTGACCGCCGATCAGAAAGCCAGTGATGATTTGCGAGCCTTCGCCCGAAGCCAGTTCGCCTTGGTGGCGTCGCATTGCCATATCCGCACGGCTTGGCCAGAAGAATCGGACTTCAACGAGCTTATCTCTCGTTCGAACGGCCTTTTCATCTTCATCAAGACCCTTACTCTCGCACTTGAGGAATGTGAGGACGCTGAGGAGTCTTTGAAGGAAACCCTGCAAGGCTCAGCCGGTACCGGTTTGGAGTCTCTGTACGGACTCTATTCGAGTATCCTGAAGGCGCACAGCAAGATTGGTGGTATTTGGCGGATGATAGTAGTGATTGTAACAGCTCAATACCACCCACTGTGCGGAGAGCCGATTGCAAAGCTGACTGGAGTGAAACCCAATCTAATTGAGAAGTGGGTGGACGCGCTCAGCTCTTTACTATATCGAGACAAAGGGGCCAATGGAGCAATTCGTGTCCGACATTTGTCAATTTCCGATTTCTTCCTCAGCGATCGTTGCGAGTATCAAGTCAACCTGCGAGAGGCGCACGCGCAGCAGGGTATCTCCTGCCTCGAGAGGATGATGAAAGGGCTCCGTTTCAATATCTGCAATCTCGAAGATTCCCGGCTCGCCAATGCAGACATTAGCGACCTCCCATCCCGAGTGAAGCAGAACGTTTCAGACCCTTTGCAGTATAGCTGTCTCCACTGGTCGAACCATCTTTGCTCTTCAGCTAACCGCGATGAGCGCCTGTTGGTGTTGGGAGGCTTGAAGACCTTCTTTGGGGGATTGTACCCATTATTTTGGATTGAGGTGTTGAGCATTATGGGGATGGTCCCAATTGGCTCTCAAAGCATTCGAAGGTTGCTATCCTGGGTCAGGGTGAGTACGACCAGCATGCTACCAGTTTGGATTCCAAGCTGATTCGAATTGGCTGTAGGATGTGGATTCAACGCTTCTTGAGAGAATTCAGGATATTCGTCATTTCCTGATCACTTTTCATACCCCCATCTCCATCAGTGCCCCACACATCTATATTTCGACACGACCATTCTTGCCCTCGCAGTCCCCTTTATCGCGGACCTTGAGCCAAAAATCGACTAGTGCGATCAAGGTACAAGCGGGAAACCTGCCGTCATGGCCAGCACCGCCATTGAAGTGGACTGGACACACGGGGGGCATCATGAGTGTGTGTTATTCCCCGGATGGGACCCGCGTTGTGTCTGGATCCCGCGACAAGACGATTCGGATCTGGGATGCAGAATCTGGTGCTGTGGTTGGCGAGCATCTTACAGGGCATAATGGGGAGGTGAACTCTGTTGCATACTCTCCCGATGGGCAGCACATCATCTCCGGATCCGACGACCGCACCATTCGAATCTGGGACGCTGAGACTGGCGCTTCGGTCGGAAATCCTCTCAATGGACACACTGCCCTGGTATGGTCCGTTGCTTACTCCCCTGATGGGCGGCGCATCGTCTCCGGATCCAAAGACCGCACCATTCGAATCTGGGATGCCGAGACTGGGGCGTCGGTCGGCGATCCTCTCAAGGGGCACACTAACGCTGTGCTGTCCGTCGCTTACTCTCCCAATGGTCAGCACATCATCTCCGGATCCGACGACCACACTATTCGAACCTGGGATGCTGAGACTGGCGCTTCAGTCGGAAATCCTCTCGATGGGCACACTGCCGGGGTGTGGTCCGTTGCTTACTCCCCTAATGGGCGGTGCATCGTCACCGGATCCGGAGACCGCACCATTCGAATCTGGGATGCCGAGACCGGTGCTTCGGTTGGCGAGCGCCTTATTGGGCATAATGAGGGTGTTTATTCTGTCACATACTCTCCCGATGGGCAGCACATCATCTCCGGATCCAACGATCACACCATTCGAATCTGGGATGCCAAGACCGGTGCTTCAGTCGGAAATTCTCTCGATGGGCACACTGCGCTGGTGTGGTCCGTTGCGTACTCCCCTGATGGGCGGCGCATCGTCTCCGGATCCTCCGACCACACCATTCGAACCTGGGATGCCGAGACTGGCACTTCGGTTGGCGAGCACTTTAGAGAGCATAATAGGGGTGTGAATTCTGTCACATACTCCCCCGATGGACAGCACATCATCTCCGGATCCGACGACCACACCATTCGAATCTGGGATGCCAAGACCGGTACTTCAGTCGGAAATCCTCTCGATGGGCACACTGCCCAGGTGTGGTTCGTTGCTTACTCCCCTGATGGGCGGTGCATCGTCTCCGGATCCGGAGACTGCACCATTCGAATCTGGGATGCCGAGACCGGTGCTTCGGTTGGCGAGCATCTTACAGGGCATAATGGGGAGGTGAATTCTGTTGCGTACTCTCCCGATGGGCAGTGCATCATCTCCGGATCCGACGACCGCACCATTCGGATCTGGGACGCTGAGACTGGCGCTTCGGTCGGAAATCCTCTCGATGGGCACACTGAAATGGTGTGGTCCGTTGCTTACTCCTCTGATGGACGGCGCATCGTCTCCGGATCCGACGACCGCACCATTCGAATCTGGGATGCCGAGACTGGGGCGTCGGTCGGCGATCCTCTCAAAGGGCACAGTGGCGCTGTGCTGTCTGTCGCTTACTCTCCCAATGGACAGCACATCATCTCCGGATCCTCCGACCACACCATTCGAATCTGGGATGCCAAGACCGGTACTTCAGTCGGAAATCCTCTCGATGGGCACACTGCGCTGATGTGGTCCGTTGCTTACTCCCCTGATGGGCGGCGCATCGTCTCCGGATCCTCCGACAGCACCATTAGAATCTGGGATGCCGAGACTGGCGCCTCGGTCGGCGACCCTCTCAAGGGGCACACTGACTGGGTGATATCTGTCGCTTACTCTCCTGATGGACGGCGCATCATCTCCGGATCCGATGACCGCACCATTAGAATTTGGGATTCTGAGGTTAGTACAGGAGCCGGCGGGCTTCGTGAGTGGCATACCTACCAAGTCCAGTCTATTGACTACTCTTCTGGCATGCAGCACACTGTCGCTTGTAACCCAATCCATGCTGATTTTTTGGCAAAGCCCGACAAGGATGGTTGGGTCAGGGGCTCAGAGGGCGACTTACTCTACTGGGTACCCCACGACTGTCGTACAGGCTTGCATTCTCCTGCCCTCCTGACAATCCCCCTTACATCTCATAAACGTTCCGTTTCTCTGGACTTTGACGACTTTGCCTTTGGAACCTCATGGACTCAGATATTTAAAAATGCACCTTCTTAGTCTTTCTTGTCGCCGAACATCCGCATGTAGTTTGGCCTTAGTTGCTCTTTCGGTTATTGAAGTGCCAATCATCATTATTGATCGAGACATGACGTCGCCGAGTTGCCTATCAGAGGAAGTTCTTCCAGAGGCGCCAAATGGAGCTCTGGAATAGTCCAAAGTCTGGGGTCAACCGCACCTGCAGCGCTCCTCTAGGCTTTGGAGAAGCTGCTAGACATCACGCATAATGCGGTGGTACGGCAGGGCTGGATTATTAATGGACAGCCGCAGGAGGTGTGAATCCATCGAGAGGGTGTTGCACCCAGTGATCAAGGATTTATACCTGGCCCCAGAACCTGGGGCGATTTTAGTTGGATTTTTCAGCCATCTGGGGACGGTCAAATCAACAGTGTGCATTCGGCTTTAAAATGCCTTTTTACTTTGTGACCACCACTCAGTAAACCACTGCGTTCGATAGCTCACTCGCTCCCCATGGATCGAGCGGGTCGCCTCCACCCTGGCAACGCTGCGCCTGACCTCACTGCCCACATCTATGAACTCCCATGTCAGTTGCGTCGGTGCACAACTCCTCATTGAGGGACAACCCAAAGCGTACAGGGCGATTCATTACAGGCCGTTGTGAGCGATGTCGAGGTAGAACGGATCGCCGAGGGTGTTTGTGTGTTGAGGCTGGGAATCCGACGAGAAGCCGGGGAACGCGAGAGGAGAGGGAGATGGCTGCGATCCTATTAGGAAAATCAATGGCTGAAAATCGCGATGATGAAGCGTAGATATGCGTGTAAATGTTTATGTGGAGTCGCTTTCTTGCCCGAGGCCGGCTTTTTGGATGTAAGGCTGAGACGGAAGTCACCGGTAAGTCGCCGGTGTCAGATTACAAAGTACAAGCGGTTCTATAAATATAGATACAAAACCAAGTCTCGCCATCCGCTCTCTATCTCTCAGAAATATGGAAAACCTGAAAGAGAATCTCTACGCTTCTCGATTCTGGATCTACGGGCTGATTCATTGACTCTCGCATCGCTATCGACAGTCAACCTCCACTCGAACCCTTAAGAAACCTCTCAGCTTCAGCTCACCCCGTTTGTCACGTACCGTGCCGGCCGTGACATTTCCAGGCTCACGGAAATGGTCCGGCGCGTCGGCCTGCAGCCTGCCTTGAGGCACTAGCGCTCGGCTCGCCGACGCTCGGGCTGCGGGGATCCCGCCCTTCTGTTTTGGTTTCGTTGCTCTGCAACGTGTTTCCAATGTACGGTTCGATTCCTTATTATTTAGTATCCATGTACTCGTTACCTAGTTCCTCAGTTTGAGGATCAACTAGAGTACCGGTCCTTCTTCTCACCTTTCGTCCCCATTCTTCAGTCCATTCCCGACGACGGCTGGTCGTCATCGGTAGTCCACAGCATTGTACGGCATACGCCCTATCCTGGCCACACGTCCGCCCTCCGACCGGACACGGCTCTGACACCGTTCGATGGTTCGGTCGCTTCTCAAGGCTTAATTTTCCAGTCCACAACTCTCGACATCTAGTTTCCGTGCGGTACTGCGATGGATTTCAGTTTGAGGATCGACTAGAGTACCGGTCCCCCATTCTCATTCCTTTCCTTTTCCTCTAAGCTCAGTCCCGACGACGAACTGGTCGCCATTGGCAGTCAACGGTATTGTACGGTATACGCCCGACCTTGGCCCCGACGTCCACCTCCGACCGGACACAGATGTCAGGCCGGCCCACCGGAACGCCAGGTCATTTGCCTCAAGTATGCGAAACCCACGAACAATTACTACAATAGTGGGTGACAAGTGAATACCGAATTGACCGGATTCTTGACCACGTACCTAGGTTATCATTGGGTGACTTCCTAGCTGACTCGTCAAGGGTAGTGAACGACTTGCGCCCCTTGCTCATACTTGTAAAATGAATGTTCTACTTATTCCTACGGCACCATTACAGGCTGTGTTGGTGCTCCGTCGACAATGAAATCTCACGACGTGATGGTGATGTAGGAAGTACGTCTTTCAAATGCACCGTGCGTGCACATGCGCATGTCGAATTGGACTTTCCTTCTCTCTTTGCTCTTTGCGGCTTCTGGCCTGCCCAAATTCCATGATTCTCTCTCGCGATGAGCAGCAGAGGATGCTACTGAGTGTTTGGACGAGCCTCAGCACCTCAAGTAACGTTTTCAGAACCGGCTCGAGGCGATCGGATGCACTACCTTCAAACGATGCCAGCTCCGACGACGCCAGGCCCACGCATAAGCCTTATACATCCACCCTGGTTGCTGTCCGTGCGTGACTGTGTGCTCACGCGGCCAGCAAAGCAAGGACGGCGGAAGGAGTGGGCGCGCTTATGGGACCGCCAGCAAGCACTCGTGATTCTTTTCTCGTGATGGGGCGAAATCCGGTGTAGTTGGTTGACCACGTCGCAATGAGGAAGGTCAAGTTTATTTCTGGCTGGAAAGTGGCCTTGCAGCCATAGGCCGCAAATCGGAAATACAGGACGAAAGGTGCATCCTGTAGTCCTCCCTGAGCGCCTCGAGTCTCACGGCGAGCTCCAAGGCATTCCAATGGCCACCTTCTCTACCCGTTTCCGGCATCATAAGCTTTTGGCGCTCGACAAGATCCGCAGTGATTTTACTGCTGACCTTGTCCGATCTCGATCTCTGATATCTGCATTTGTCAATAAACGGTACCTGTGTTTATAACCGACGTACATCCGCAGCGCGCCCTTTGGGGATCCGGCTGGTCGCCTGGCCTCGGTTCCGTTCCGACAGCCTGAGTCAACGACAAGGCCAATGGGTCATAGGTGCGAGTCGCGAAGAAATGGACTAGGCCCCTTGTGGTATGGGGGGCGAACTCAGCTAGGGAGGGACGTGGACTAGTTGTCCTGCTCGTAGTTGCAATACTTACGAAGGTACTGTTCCGAGGTGCTGTTGACCCGTTTTACCTGACCGTTGGCTGAGGGGTGGTGACTTGACGTGAAGTGTAGGCGCATTCGAGGGAGGGAGTCGAGGCGAGGCGAATTCCGATCCGTGGTCAGAGGACACATGGAGGGGGATGCCATGCTTTGAGAACACATGGGAAGCGAATGAATCTGCAACGTCCGGGGCAGTACTAGTGTCCGTAGTTGGAATGAAAAGACATTAGTTGGACACACGGTCAATAACCACCAGGATAGCGGTGAAACCGTTAGAAGTGGGTAAGTGCTCGACAAAGTCCATACTGATAGAGTACCATGGGCGCCCCGGGACCGGTAAAGGCTGCAGCAAGCCGTAAGGATGATGGCGAGCGAGCGCACAGGACGCATTGTAAGGCGAACTTCTTGT